>LSQX01028891.1_pt1 | contig 136028 bp, 119 predicted proteins | sample 654561 | NCBI WGS metagenome assembly LSQX01 (sample SAMN04489861, study PRJNA283612) | anaerobic digester metagenome | isolation source: 4 biogas reactors fed with cattle manure at either 37C or 55C with and... | place: Denmark: Kongens Lyngby | collected 2014
CAACAAGGATCCCGTCCGCCGTATCAAGGCACTGGCGGACGTCCCGGGGGAGCGAGACCTCCGTACAACGGCCCTAGGACGGGAGGCTATGGCGGAAAGCCAAGAACACCTTCCGTTACTCCCGATTCGATGGAACCTGTGGCGCAGAAGACTACGAAGAAAGTCTTTAAGAAAAAGCGAGAGGATTTCAAGAAACCGGATAGGATCACGGAAAAAGATTTCCAGATCAAGCGGAAGGAAATTCAGAAAGCCAATCCGGTCCCGAAAAAGATCGATATGATGGAAGTGATCACCGTATCCGATCTTGCTCGTAAAATGAACTTGAAAGCATCTGAGATTATTGGGAAGCTGTTCAAGATGGGTATGATGGTTACGATTAACCAACAGATAGATTCGGATACTGCTACGCTGATTGCCAGTGACTATGACTGCGAAGTGAATATTGTCTCGTTATATGACGAGACGCTGATCGCTAGCGAAGCCGATACCCCTGATACTTTGAAGAGCAGGGCTCCGATAGTAACCGTGATGGGTCACGTTGACCATGGCAAGACAAAACTACTCGATGCCATAAGATCTACAAAGGTCGCAGAGGGCGAATTCGGAGGAATCACCCAGCATATCGGTGCTTATAAAGTCCAGCTAACAGGAAAAGGTGATATCGTATTTCTTGATACCCCCGGACACGCCGCATTTACTATGATGCGTGCTCGAGGTGCGCAGGTGACCGATATCGTCGTTTTGGTGGTCGCAGCTAATGATGGCGTCATGCCGCAGACTGTCGAAGCCATAGATCACGCGAAAGCAGCAAAAGTCCCCATCATCGTGGCAATCAATAAAATCGATTTGCCGGAAGCTAATCCCGATCATGTAAAGCAACAACTCAGTGATTTGGGACTTCTTCCAGAAGCTTGGGGCGGCAGTACGCTGTACTGCGAGATCTCCGCTTTGAAGAGAGTGGGAATCGACGAGTTGCTCGATACCATCCTATTGCAGGCAGAAATGCTCGAACTTACCGCTACTGCGGATACAAGGGCGGAAGGGAAGGTTCTCGAATCCAGGATCGACCAGGGAAGGGGTATCGTGGCAACGGTGCTCGTTGAAAGAGGAACCTTACACCAGGGAGACAATTTCGTTGCCGGTATCTACCCTGGGAAAGTCAGAGCAATGGTCGATGACAGGGGAAATAAAATAACCGAAGCGGGCCCGGCGACACCCGTTGAAATAATCGGTTTGTCAGACATCCCGGGAGCAGGAGACCCGTTCCAGGTTACTGAGAGTGAAAAGCAAGCTCGGCAGGTCGGATCAAAACGGCAGGAACTCGAACGGATGGGTGCTGCGAAGAATGTGAAAAAAGTCACGCTGGACAACATTTTCGAGACCATGAAAGATGGAAATGTTCAAGATTTCAACGTCATTATCAAAGGCGACGTGCAAGGATCTGTAGAGGCTGTCCAGAATGCTCTCGAGAAGCTAAGCAATGATGAAATAAGACTTAATGTGCTGAGGGCTTCTGCAGGAGCAATCATCGAGGATGATATTAACCTTGCCATCGCTTCGGAAGCGTTGGTTCTCGGATTCAATGTCCGGCCGACTCCGAAAGCCCAAGTATTGGCCGATTACGAAAAGATTGAAATTCGCAAGTATAACATCATCTACGATGCTATCGATGATATCAGGGATGCCATGGAAGGGATGCTCGCTCCCGAAAAGAAAGAAAATGTCATCGGTCGAGTTGAAGTTCGCGAAACATTCCATGTCCCGAAGATCGGGACGATCGCCGGGAGTTACGTACTCGAAGGGAAAGTCAAGCGGAATGCACAGGTCAATGTCATCCGGGATAGCATCCATATCAAATCAGATAAGATATCTTCCCTTAAGCGGTTTAAGGATGATGCCCGTGAAGTTGCGGCAGGATTCGAATGTGGTGTCGGTCTCGAGAATTTCCAAGATCTCAAGATAGGGGATATCCTGGAAATCGTAGAAGTAGTGGAGGTAGCTAAAAAGCTGAAATCCAATGAGTGAATACAACCACAAACGTCTTGAATCACGGATTAGGGAAGCAATCAGCATGCTGATCTTAACCAATGAGGTTAAAAACCCCCATATCAGTAGGTTCATATCAATCACAGATGTGCATTTGTCAAAGGACAAGGCGTATGCCACCGTGTGGGTTTCTTCACTTGACCATGAAGCTCAATTGGATAGTTCGGTTGAGGCCCTGCAGAGCGCTGCCGGTTTTATCCAGCAACGCCTTGCTTCGGTAATGAAAACCCGCAACACTCCAAGATTGACATTCAAGATCGATACTTCGGTCCGGGATGGCCAGAGAATCAACGAATTGCTGGAAAAGATCAAAAAAGAATAATGATCCATACTGATGCTGTTCTGTTGCTGAATAAGCCACCGGGTGTTACATCGTTTGCGTCCCTTTATCCTGTTAAACGAACACTGGGGAAAAAAGTCGGTCATGCAGGAACCCTTGATAAATTCGCACAAGGGCTCATGATTGTCCTTACCGGGGCTTTTACACGCCTGAACCCATTGTTCTCTTCTATGGACAAACGGTATGTGGCTACCATCCAATTCGGATTGGAAACTTCCACACTAGATCCTGAGGGTGAGATCATCTGTGAAAAAGCTCCATGCGATTTGCCAGCGATAGAGCAAGCGTTGAAAACATCGTTCATCGGTACGATCATGCAAAAGCCTCCTGCGTACAGTGCTTTGCATATTGACGGCAAACGTGCTCACACGTTAGCCCGAAGCGGTCGATATGTCGAGATCCCCAGCAGGCCTGTCACGATTTTCTCAACAAACATCATTACGTGGAATTCACCATACCTCGAACTTGAAATTCATTGTTCCAAGGGTACCTATATACGCTCATTGGCAAGAGATATTGCTCTTGCTTGTCAATCGTGCGGACATCTGAGAGCCTTGAAAAGAACAGCCATCGGACCTTACTCACTGGACGAAGCAATCAGCAGCGACCAAACAAATGCATTGGTATCGATGGCAAGTGAGAGCCTTGGCCGTCTGCTGCAAATCGAGAATTTCGGTTTGTTAGAGGTTTCGGGACAGGCTGCCCTACGGTTGGGATACGGGCAATTGCCACAAGAGCATAATTTGCGTATGCTTAGAGCAGGCGAAAAGTATGCCGGAATCGTTGATGACAAAGGAAAGTTGCTGGCTGTGGTAACACTAGACAATGTAGGACGTCCGATGAAATTCGTAGCGATGCCGAAATATGGAGTCATCTGATGATTGTACTGGATTTCGACCAATTGCTCAGGTCAGGAACTTATTCCAAGATTCCAGCTATTGTATCGATCGGCGTGTTTGACGGCCTGCATCTTGGTCATAAGCTCATCATTGAAGAAACGGTACGGATTGCGTCCGGGCGTCATGGCTGTAAAAGTGTCGCTCTCACATTTTCAAGCAATCCAAAGACAATGATGGGCAGGAATCCATTTGACAAGCCATTGATGTCATTACGTCAGAGTACAGATTTCTTTGCCAAACTAGGAATTGATTTCCTCGTCGTGATTGACTTTTCTCCTGATTTCAGTAAACTGACTGGTGAGGCTTTTATCGCTAAAACGTGCAGTATTTTTGCAGTCAAGGCAATCGTGGTCGGGAGCAATTTCCGTTGCGGTTCGCATGCATCGGCCGGACCCGGTGAAATCAGATCGTTATTGGGCCTTTATGCGAAGGATGCGACGGTGATCGTGCCTGACATGTATCGGTTGCCGGATGGAACCGAAGCAAGCAGCACATTGGTGCGAAAAAATCTTACAACTGGTGATGTCGTACAGGTTGCGGCATTGCTTGGCAGGAACTATTCGTTGGACTTGGCCCAAATTCCTCCAAGTATCGGCGGATACTCACTGCAATTTCCTATCGGTTCGTTCGTACAACTCCTGCCGCCACCAGGTATGTATGAAGCGAAGCTGATGAAAAGCGACAAGTCGCATATTCCGGTGCGGTTATGTGTTGATGAAGAGTTTCTTGTATTGACACCCACGGAAGAAGCAACACGGATTGTCGGTGTTTCGAACTTCGCCAAGGGCGATAGGTATGATAGCGTTGAAATTATAAAGGAGTTGCCTTAAGTATGTTGACGAAAGAATCCAAGTCCCAGATTATCACCGAATTCGGTGGTGAACCGACAAATACCGGTGCGGCAGAAGTGCAGATTGCATTGCTGACTGCCCGCATCCGTGACCTCCAGGGGCATTTTGACAAATTCCCCAAAGACCATTCCAGCCGAAGGGGTCTGCTGAAAATGGTTGGAGCTCGGCGGCGATTGCTTAAATATGTCAGGGAAAATGACGTTGAAAAATATCGTTCGTTACTCCAGCAACTTGATTTGAGAAAGTAGTGTCGGGAGTATGTTTTGTTTGATTCAGCTCCGGATTCCAGACGGAATTCAGGGGCTGTTTCCGTTTTAGTAGATTTACAAACCTAGTAATTGGTACTATAGAGTAATAGAAAAGAAAGAAAGAAAAGAAGTAGGAAGAAAGAATGATTAAAACAGTACGTGTGAAATTTGGTGAAGGAGAATTGGTTCTCGAGACCGGCAGGATGGCCAAACAGGCCAACGGAGCCGTGTTCGCCCAATATGAGGGGAGTGCGGTTCTTGCTACCGTATGTTGTGGGAGTTATCCTGACGAAAGTCTCGATTATGTCCCTTTGCAAGTCGAATATAATGAGAAATATTATGCTGCGGGAAAAATTCCGGGTGGTTTCTTGAAACGAGAAGGTCGGCCAAAAGACAAAGAAATCCTGGTAAGCCGATTGATTGACCGTCCGATGCGGCCTTTGTTTGACAAAGCATTCGGTCGTGAAATCCAAATCGTACCGACGGTTGTCAGTTCAGATATGGTTAACCCGCCTGATATCATTTCCATGATTGCCTCTTCGGCAGCGGTATGCATTTCAGATATTCCGTTCAACGGACCGGTGGCTGCAGTACGTATCGGCTGTATCGGTGGCAAATATATCGTCAACCCGACCTTCCAACAGGTTGAGGAGAGTGAACTTGAGATCGTTGTGGCTGGAACGGAAGATGGCATCACGATGGTCGAAGGCGGTGCCAAGCAAGTCTCAGAAGAGATGATGCTCAAGGCTATCGAAACAGCGCAACCGGTGATTACCCAATTATGCCAGGCACAGCGAGAGCTGGTTGCATTGGTAGGAAAAGAGAAGTTGCCGATCATTGAAAAGGTGGAGGATAATTCCTTTCTCGACCCTATCAGAGAATATGCATATCCGTTGTACAAAGAAGCAAGTTTTGTCAAAGGTAAGATGAACCGCTACGCTGCGATAGCGAAGGTGAAAGAGCAAGTGAATGAAAAATTCGCCCTGATCATCGAGGAAAGCGGAAAACCTGAAAAGGTTGCCGCCATGTATGAGGATCTTGAATACTCCATTCTGAGATCATCGATACTTAACGATGGGGTTCGCACCGATGGCCGAAAAGTTGACGAAATCAGACAGATAACTTGCGAGGTCGGCATTTTGCCAAGAACACACGGTAGTGCACTTTTTACCCGTGGGGAAACTCAAAGCCTCGCCACAACTACGTTGGGGACTGTCAATGACGAACAGATGTTCGATACCATTGACGGTGACAAGCATTATGCCAACTTTATGTTGCATTATAATTTCCCTCCGTTCTCAGTTGGAGAAACGGGGAGATTGTCGACCGGTAGGCGTGAAATCGGCCACGGGCATCTTGCCCAGCGAGCGTTGGAGGCAATTATCCCCCCGAAGAATGAGTTTCCGTATACAGTCCGTATCGTATCCGAGATTCTTGAATCAAACGGATCTTCTTCGATGGCATCGGTGTGTGGCGGTTGTCTGTCACTGATGGATGCCGGAGTGAAAATCCTTCAACCGGTCGCTGGTATCGCCATGGGCTTGATCACTGAAGGAAAAGATTATTCAAAGTACGTCGTTCTCAGTGATATCCTTGGTGAAGAGGATCATCTCGGGGATATGGACTTTAAGGTCGCCGGTACCCGCGAGGGTATCACCGCGTTCCAGATGGATATAAAAATTGCCGGCGTAACCAGCGAAATCATGTCCAAGGCGTTGGATCAAGCGAAACGTGGCAGGATGCATATCCTGGATATCATGTCGAAGGCCATTCAAACCCCGCGCAGTGACATATCTGAATATGCCCCGAAAATCCTCACCATGAAAGTCGATGAGGAAAAAATTGGTGCGGTGATCGGTACCGGTGGCAAAACCATCAAGGGAATCGCCGAACAGTCAGGAGCTGAAATCAACATTGAAAATGACGGTACGGTGACGATTTATGGCAAAAACAGTGTAAGTGCGAACAAGGCTTTGGATTTGGTCAAATCTATTGTCGAAGAACCTGAGGTAGGCAGGATTTATACCGGAACCGTAAAACGTATTATGGATTTCGGTGCGTTCATTGAGATTCTCCCGGGTAAGGAAGGCTTATGCCATATTTCCAAACTTGCCAAAACAAGGGTCAATAATGTGAATGATGTATTGTCTGTCAATCAAGTCATTCCCGTTAAGTTGGTTGAGATTGATCGCATGGGCAGGCTGAACCTCAGCTATGTCGATGCTTTGGACGCCGAAGGAAAGAAATAATGGGATCGGTAGTCGTACGAGTGGTAGCCGAGCAAGGCGCGACATTGCCTTTCAAGGCTACTGAACACGCTGCCGGAGCCGATTTGTGTGCATTTCTTCCAAAAGGTCCTCTTACCATCCAGTCGGGTGCCTATGCTATGATACCGACTGGGTTGGTAATCGAGTTGCCTGTGGGATTTGAAGGTCAGGTGCGTCCCCGTTCGGGACTTGCCGCCCGTTTCGGGGTTACCGTGCTCAATTCACCGGGAACGATTGATAGCGATTATCGTGGCGAAGTAAAAGTGTTGTTGGCAAATTTCGGTAACGAACCGTTTGTGGTGCATCATGGTGAACGGATCGCACAATTAGTGGTGCAGACGGTCCAAGCAACCGAATTCGTGAAGGTCTGCGAGGTTACCATAACCGAAAGGGGAGGCGGCGGATTCGGATCGACTGGAGTGTAACGAACATGGAATTCGGGCTACGTGGTTCTCACCGGATCGTATACACCTATGTTATTCGTGAATTTCTCCTTTCGTTACTGGTCGCCTTCATATTTTTCTTTTTTATCTTCTTCATCAACCAGTTGTTGTTGCTTGCACAAAAAATTTTGTTGAAGAATGTGCGCCTGTCTTCCGTACTCAAGCTGGTGATTTTTGCAATACCCCAGATACTTCTTTATACATTGCCATTTTCATCTCTGTCTGCCTCATCGATGGTAATAGGCGAGTTTACATCACACAATGAAATCCTGGCATTACGAGCATGCGGTATTCCGTTACGGCATTTGTATCTGCCAATTATGGTATGTGCGCTCATTCTCAGCGGGATCACCTTCTGTGTTGCCGATATCATGTTACCCGTGAGTTCACAGTCATACCGAACGATTTACTCGGAGCTGTTGCAAGATTTGCCGACAATGGAACTAGATTCTTATTCGGTGAACAAAGTAGGTAATAAGATTTTGGTTACCGGCCAAGTCGATGGTGACACGGTGTACGATCTGGTCATGTTGGATACTGCCGGTCAGTCGGGTGGAACGGTAATCAGCGCCGCCAGGGCAAAAGTAGTGCTCATCGATATTGATAACCTCATGTATAGGCTCGATCTGGAAAATCCTGTACTTATCAAAACCGATTCGAAATCAATGGAGGAATTTACTTTTTCTTCCTCTTCTGAACTGTCGTACGTTCTCGATTTCTCATCACAGAAACAGAGAATGACCGATGTGACTCCTTCGCAGATGACTTCTGCGCAATTACGTAAACAGATAGCGTTACGCGAACAAGATATGAGAGAAGATCTGCAGGTTTTGGAAAACAGAAAGAGGAGTTTGACGAACTCCATAAGCCAGAATCTGCGTGATATGATAAACGAACGAGCCGGTATTGATCGCTTAGTGGAAGTGATACGTCTTGATGATGAATTGTCAAGCTTGGATGAAAGGATGATGGTAAACTTTTACTTACAGTACTACCGGGCGGAGCTGCATAAAAAGATGGCTCTTTCAGCTGCTTGCTTTTTTCTGGTGTTCATCACTTTTCCTCTTTCATTGTTTCGAATAAAACATGGAAGACTCTTTGGTTTCGGACTTAGTCTTTTGGTTGCTTGTGCTTATTGGTTCATGTTATTTTTCGCACAGACCCAGATTCTTGACGTTAGTTTCAATCCAGGAATCCTTATTTGGGCACCGGATCTAATAATTTTCACCATTGCGTTGGCCTTGATGGGTTTGATGAGGCGAGCATGAAATTGATCGACCGCTACATTACGACATCGATCATCAAAATATCGATTGTAAGTATAGCATTGATAGTCTTGGTGATGACGCTCTTCGATATGTTTTCAAACCTCGAACGCTATGTGAACATGGAAGTGCCTTTGTTACAGATGGTGGTGCTCACGGTTCTCGAGGCTCCCAACGCCGTGGTGATTGCCTTAGGTCCTGCATTATTGTTTTCAACTACGTATGTATTATCAATGCTTCAAGCAAACAACGAGTTGATCGTGATTTATAATGCGGGATTCCCGTATCGTCGATTAATAGTGTCTTGCATAGTCTTGGCATTGTTAGCTTCGTTATTCCAATTTGCTTTCAATGAAACAGTCGCAATCAATGCTTCAAGAGAGAAACAGTTACTGTCAAAAGATTTGTTCGGTATCGGTACAGCCTACGACAACAGAAATGTTACCTTGCGTTCGGAAGATGGCAGGTATGTTATCCACGCAGGTAGGTATTATGATGAAAGCCTGATGATCACTAATGTCACAGTGGTGTTTGTTAATGAAGACGGTTCAATAGCATTGCGTATCGATGCTCCTTCAGGAGTATATAACGGTCGGTATTGGGAATTGAAAGATGCGGTTTCTTATAAAGTGAAAGAAGAACCAGCATCTTTGGATATTGCATCCGATGGCGTTTACCATAACGAAAAAATTGATCTTGAGAGTAATTTGTTCAGGAACCTGACAGCGGATATCGCCTCGATGGAACTCAGCGATGCCATAAACTATGTCCGAAGGATACGTTATATCGATCCGAATCGATACATAGCGCATGCTACCGATTTACAGGAACGGCTCTGGATTAGCCTGACCCCCTTGATACTCACGGTGATTTCCTGCTCTACTCTTTTCAGGTGGAAAAAGAATGTTTTGATATTGAGTATCATTTCTAGTCTTTCCATCGCTGTCATTTTTTTCGTAGCAAAAATGTTGGGAACGATATTTTCAAAACAGGGAATCTTGTCGCCTCTAGCGGGTGCGATCGCCCCGTTGTTGTTGATGCTCTTCATTTCTGCTCTGGCAGGTATCTTTGTAAGGAAGTGAAACAATTGGATAAGATTTTTCGTTTGAAACATAAGGACAACTCCAGTTTAGCAAGGACCGGATGGATCGATCTGCCTCACGGAACCATACGGACACCGGCATTCATGCCGGTAGGTACCAACGGGACAGTGAAAGGAATCCATCACGATGATGTTGCCTCGATCGGTTATGAAATCATTTTGGCGAATACCTATCACCTCTATTTGAGACCTGGAACAAAAGTACTCTCTCATTTCGGGGGACTGCATCCATTTAGCAACTGGAATCGTAATATTCTTACCGACAGTGGCGGATTCCAAGTGTTCAGTCTGTCGAAATTCAGAAAAATCAAGGAGGAGGGAGTTTCTTTTCAAAGTCACATTGACGGATCCAGGCATTTTCTCACACCCGAGGATGTGGTGGATATCCAAAGGATTATCGGTAGCGATATCCTTATGTGTCTCGATGTGTGCACCCCTGCCGATCTTGAATATCGCAAAGCGAGACAAGCTTGGGAAATAACCAGACAATGGGCGGTGCGGTCATTGGAACGAAGGAAATTTCATGAAGATTTCAAAGGAAACCTTTTCGGTATCGTCCAAGGTAATTTCTATAAAGACCTCCGCAAAGAAAGTGCTGAAACAATCGGGAGCATGGATTTCCCCGGAGTCGCGATAGGAGGCCTGTCGGTAGGAGAAGAACCCGCGGTATTCTCTGATTTCTTGGCTTTTACCACAGAATTCCTTCCTTTGGACAAACCGCGTTATGTGATGGGAATCGGATCACCCGATTATATTCTGGATGCGGTAGCGAACGGCATCGATCTGTTTGATTGTGTCTTGGCCACTCGGACCGCACGGAATGGTTCGGTATTCACTGAAAGGGGAATGATTCAACTTAAAAGGGCGGAACATGAATTCAAGGACGAACCCATATCGGAAGGATGCGCGTGTACCGCATGTACCAAATATTCGAAAGGATATCTTCGGCATCTGTTCAAAGCCCAGGAGATGCTGGGAGGGATGTTGGCAACCGAACATAATCTCACTTTCCTGTACAGGATGATGGAACAAATCCGTGAAGCAGTGGACAACGATGTCTTTGCACAATATAAACGCGATTTCATCAGCAAGTACTATGGCAGATAGCAACCGAACCGACAAAAGAAAGCACATGGTCAACTCGACTATCGTGATGTGTTGCACATTGCTGTCACGGCTCCTTGGTATCGTGAAGGCACGTGTGATAGCCGTGCATTTTGGGATGACGGGTGTCGCAGATGTCATAAACTTCACGTTCAATGTTCCCAATAATTTCAGAAAGCTTTTTGCAGAAGGAGCCCTTAACAGTGCATATATCCCCGTCTTCGCTGCCAGCATCGCTACCGAAGATTCCAATCGCTCGGTGTCTAGGGCTTTACTTGCGAGGATACAAGGTTTTCAATTACTGATTTTTTCCCCTATGGTGTTACTTACTTGGTTTTTCCGTGAACCGATCATACGCTTTTTAAGCGATTTCACCGACTCCGGACAAATAAGACTTTCAGCGGACCTGTTGTTCTATTTCATGATATTTTTACTTACCATTTCACTTTCATCAATCTATCAAGGCGTGCTGCAATGTCACGGATCGTTTTTCGTGGCATCGGCAGCCCCCCTTTCATTTTCTTTATCTGTCATCGCCAGTGTTACATTACTTTCTCAATCCATCGGTGCTTTCTCCATGGCTGTAGGCACTATTACCGGAGGAATCTTACAAGGAACGATCTCACTTTTGGGATTGCGAAGGTTCGGTTATGGTGCTACTATCTCCTTCAGGTTCAATGAAAAACAATTCAAGCAAGTGATGCGTGCATGGATGCCGGTGACCCTTGGTGCGGTCGTTCAGATGCTCGGTCAGCAAGTCGCTTTCTTTTTTGCCAGCACATTGCCGACAGGAAGCATTACCGCATTCAGCAACGCAATCATATTCTGGCAAACTCCTTATGGCATCTTCTTTACTGCTATCGCTACCGTTTATTTTCCTGCGCTCGTAACTGCTTCAAAAACAGTAGACCATGATCAAGCTGTTGGCAATCTTGTCAGAGAAGGTTTGGCCAATCTTGCGACGTTCTTGATCCCTTCGGCAATTTTATTGGTGACCCTTCGTCATGAGACGGTTGCAGTGATTTTGCAAGGGGGCTTGTTCACGGTGGCTGATACGTTATTAACCGCCAAAGTGCTACTTTGGTATGCAGTCGGTATGTTGGCGGTGGCTTGGTTTGGGTTTTTGCAGCGTGTTAATTTTGCCTTGTTACGTTTCAGGCACGTACTGTCGATAGTGACACTCGTTATCGTTCTTGATATCGGATTGACATGGATCATGGTGGCCAATCATGTTGGAATAGAAGCGTTGAGTATTGCCAATTCAATTGCCTATTTCGTCGGAGTCATCGTGTTTGCCGTGACATCCAAAGGATTGTTAACGACATTCAGGTTACGGCAATTCTTGTTGGCGATAGGAAAAATTGGATTGGCCAATCTCCCATTGGTGATCTGTGGAATAATGTATACCAGGATTGCCAATAATTGGTGGATTTCAGGGACGACGCTACCGAATGTTCTTTATCTGGTACTTTTATACCTAGCCGCAATACTCATAGTATTTGTGTCCTACAGGATTGCCCGGATCGAATTTCTCGACGTCTTAAGAAAGAGAAGATCCAGATCATCGAAGTAAGTGAAAATACTTCGGCTTGTGTTAGCCCGCCATGAGAGGAGCGCATAACGGTATGGATGCCCGCCCTTGATGGCGAATCACATGATCAAGCAGCGTGCTATCGCTTTTCCCTGGGGTGAGAAAAAACATTGGATTGCCGCAGCATTATGCTCTTCGTCGTCCCATTCACAGTATGAAGGACTTTTGTCTGCTAACGCTGCACATACTCATGGAACATATATAATTTGTTTACCATGGCGTAATGCATGGCACACTGTTTGCATACGCTGTGTTTGTCAGACTGTCGTGAGCGAATGCACGAACATTTCGATTGTATCCGGTAGTACTCGAATCAAATTGATGTTAATAAAAATGTTGGTTCCGTAAGATGGAGGTTCTATTTGGTTGAGCGTTCAAGAAAATCGCATCTGTTTCACATGAGTTTGCTTGTAGAGAAAAAATGCTACAAGACGCATCTGATCGTACAAAACGAAGGCAGGTATTGACCTGCCTTCGTTCAACAAGCGGACGTTACTGCTAAACGGTTAATGCCGAGATCGAAAGAACAGTAAAATCGTATTGCCGTTCGTTCAATACAAACGCGAAACGTTCACCGACCGTCCGGTTCAATAATTTTGCCCCGAATGGTGCAAGATAGCTTATTATCCCCAGAGACGGTTCAGACTCCCAAGGTCCCAAAATAGAATATGTTTCTTCTTTCCCTGTATCTGTGTTTAGCAACGTGACTTTGGTACCAAAGGAAATTTTCGATGTGTCAACCATCGATTGAGTGAACACCATCGCCCGCGAAATTTCATCACTGAGTTTATTCATGGTGAAATTCAACAATCCCTGACGTTCCTTCGCAGCTTTAAACTCTGAGTTTTCCCTCAGATCACCCAAGGAAAGCGCATATCCGATTTCTTTAGAATTTTCGGGTATTTCCACATTCATGACACGATCAAGTTCGTTCTGCTTCTCTTGGAGTTTTGCTATGGTGACCAATAATCCACTGGACACCATTTCAGGTTCGTTCGTATTTTCACCGAGGAACTCGAACGAGGGGAATCGTTCAAGGATCTCATGCTTAACCTCGATCTTTTTCGCCGGTTCGAGGTATGCCATTCTTTGGACTATAAAATTGATTCTTTGTGCTCCGTCTTGGGTACAGGTCTTTAAAAAATCAAATATCATCCGCTCATCGAACAGCATCGTATTGAGAATTTTTGCAAGCTTTCGATTTTCTACGGTCTGTCGTTTGGCTTCAACAGCATTCAGAGCGAAATCAAGCAGTTGCAGAGCACTGGATACCAACATTTCAAAGGGTACCTTGATTTTTTTCTCCCAGAATTTCCTGTCATAGGTGCGGAGCAGATACGTGAACAGATCGGCATTTTCCTTGTAATAGGTACAAGCTTTACGGAACATGTCTTCGATGACCTTGGTCTTTCCATGTTCTTTCAAGGTGTCCATTATGTAACTGGTGAGGTAATAAGGATAAAGAGATACCAGCACTTTGTCGATATTGCTCGGTTCCTCAACCTCCACAACGCTGTCGATAAACATCTTTTTCAATTCTGAATCGTCGATTGCCTTGAATGTCTCTGGTATGGATTCGAGTTTTCCGTACAGATCCTTAAACGTAACTTCCTCGGGAATCTCAATGAAGTTGAATCTTGCTCGCATTGATTGCACAAAGAGATAGCTGGAGATGACTTTGTCGTCAACCGGTTGAGTAGTACAGTTTTCCAAGAAAAAGCGAACCATTTCAAGGAAGAATTCCGATTCAGGATCCCCGTTTGCAAGGAAGTCCCTCATTGTCCTGACCTTTTGGTAGAATCGTTTTTCCATCTTGAACAATCCGAGGGTTTTCTCTTCAAAGGAAATCGGGGTGGTACGAACTGTATGAACGTCAGGATCATTGGGCATAAACCCAAACATAGTGTTTGCCATCAGTTCTTTCTTTGCGTTTGAAGACCAACTATTCCATTCCGAAGGAGTGAAGATAGAAGGAACCATTTCTGCCTTCATATCTTTCAAGGAAGCAGCGTTCTGGTGACTTGAAATCAAGGTACGCAAGCCCCATTCTACATCGCTATTGAATTTTTCAGTCAATTTTTCTTTTGGGAATACGCTTTTTAATACCCAGATATGACTTTTAGGAAGCACTTGCAACGAGCCGAAAGCCATCTGAAGCGTCATGCTGTGATTTCTTTTGGATGCGAAATCGATCACAACATTCGTATGGTTCAACTCTCGGATACGACCGATTCCCCAACTCTTGTGGAATACAAAAGAACCTTTATCAAATGCGATATTTTTTTCGAAATCATCGATTGCAGAATGCACGTCACGATACGATTGCATAAGGTTTGAAATCTCTAAACATGTGTCCAAACGTCCATGCTCAGCGTATTTGGTCCTATAACATTCGACTAGACGGTCACGGGCAATCTGATTCTTCGGATCCAAGTCCAGAATACTTTTAAGCACTGTTATGCAATCATCCCATTCGTCAGTGGCGTATTTGTTTTCATACAACTGATTAAGCAAATAGATGGCCCGTTCGGGCTGTAGCTTAGCTGAAACCCGTTGGGCGACTCCGAGCAAATAAGAGAGTTCTTCAGGAATTTTCTCTAAAAATACTGCCCACACATCTTTTATCGCACTATAGTCGGATACATTGATAAAACGTTGCATGGCCTTCTTATAAAAGAATATGGCTTTCTCCAAATTCCCTTTTGTCATATAACGATTAGCGATGGACTGAATGAGAACTGTCTCTTCATAGTCTACCTTCACCAACCGTTCGTACATCACGAATTTGTCTTCTTCACGTCCCATTTTTTCATAGCAATCCGCCAACACTCGCAACAGGTATTTGTCTTCGACTTGCTTGAGCACTTTCAACGATAAAAATTCTACGATATTCCATTTCTTTGCATCAGCAAACAACTCGACGAGCGTGCTTATGTTACTATAATCCAATGAATGGCGTTTCAAAGCGATGCTTCCTGATATGTACAGAGCGATGATACTATTTTTATTGTGAGATAAATGCTCATCGCAAATTGACTTTACTTCCAGTTGGTCGTCAGTGGTCTCGATTGGATCGATTACATCGTCCAACTCATGAAAATTAACGACAGTGTAATTCATGATTGTGGTTCGAGTCCATTTTTCCTCGGTGAGCAAATTCTTGATAATCTCTTCGTGCATAGTGTAACTCCCTTGGTGATACTCTCAGTCTGAAGCAAACAACAAGCGCCCGAGCCGTTTGTTCCGCCATCAGGGAACCTTAGGAACAAACTACTCAGGTACTCGTCTACATCGGAAAGAGAAACCCAGACTGCATATGAATAATACCATACAAATCGTACCTATGCAATTGGATAAAGTGGATCGGTAGTCTCTGTAACGTGTTTAGACTTTGCAAAACAGTGTAAATCTGGTACAACATAAGTATGATTATTGAACCGCGTTGTATAGTTGCGCCTTCAATTTTGTCTGCCGATTTTTCACGGTTAGGCGAAGATGTGGCATCGATCGCACCTACAGGTGCGCAGTGGGTTCATCTAGATGTGATGGACGGACAGTTTGTGCCGAATATGTCGTTCGGTCCGAAAACAATCTCAGACATCAGGGAGTGCTCGCCGCTTGTTTTCGATACTCACTTGATGATTTCTTCACCTGAGCGGTTCGTTACCCAGTTTGCTGAAGCTGGAAGCGATATCATTACCGTTCATCTCGAAGCAACCACGCATTTGCATCGGGTGCTACAAGCAATCCATGACGAAGGCAAGCAAGCAGGAGTGTCAGTAGTTCCATCAACTCCGATTTGCATGCTCGAACCGATACTGTCGGATGTCGAACTTGTATTGATCATGAGCGTTGATCCGGGGTTCGGCGGACAGCGCTTCATCCCATCTTCACTTGAGAAAATTAAAGCTTTGGTCGCGATGAGGGAACAACATGATCTGAGCTTCAGGATTTCTGTTGACGGTGGTGTGAATGAACGGACCTACAGCGATATTCTCAGTGCGGGAACCGATGTGCTTGTGGTTGGAAGTGCTTTCTTCGGTGCTGAAGATAAATCGAAATTCACTGCGATGCTCCAAGGATTGGAGTATTAGATGAAAAGTGTCCTCCAAAGGGTCACGGATGCGACCGTGAGGGTGGGTGATGAGGTCGTAGGCAGTATTGATCGGGGTTTGTTGGTGTATCTTGGTGTTGAAAAAGGAGATTCTGAAAAGGATCTCGACTTTTTGGTACGCAAAATCCCAAAATTGCGTTTGTTTGAAGACCATGACGGGAAAATCAATCTCTCTTTAATGGATATTGGGGCTTCTCTGCTGGTCGTGAGTCAATTCACTCTGTGTGCGAACCTCAACAAAGGAAATCGCCCTTCGTTCGATCCTGCAGCGGATCCCGATTTCGCAAAGATTATGTATGAGCGATTTGTCGATTTGGTTAGACAACAAGGAATATCGGTCGCGAATGGTACATTCGGTGCACACATGAAGGTTTCTTATACGAATGAAGGTCCTGTCACTATTTTATTAGAGTCACCAAAAAAACAAGTCGATGCAGACAAATAGAGTGTGTGATATATTCTACGCACGGTAAGGAGTTCAATATGGCAAAAAGTACCACGAGCGCTACGATAGTAGCCCCTGTAGATGATAAGCATAAGAAGGAAGCTCTCGAATCTGCCCGTTCCCAAATCGATAAGCAGTTCGGAAAGGGAGCTCTGATGCGTCTCGGTGACAGTACCTCGGATAGGTCGATTTCCTGTATTCCTTCCGGATCGATCCTACTCGATGAAGCGCTTGGCCTCGGTGGCTATCCCAGGGGACGAGTTATTGAGATATATGGTCCAGAATCCTCTGGAAAGACCACATTGGCATTACATGCGATCGCCGAAGCCCAAAAACTTGGCGGAATAGCGGCTTTCATCGATGCAGAGCATGCACTCGATCCAAGCTATGCCAAGAAGATTGGTGTGAATACCGATGAATTGTGGATTTCTCAACCCGACAACGGAGAACAAGCACTCGAGATCACCGAATCACTGGTACGATCCGGGGCAGTGGATATTATTGTCATAGACTCAGTGGCAGCCCTGACTCCCCAAGCTGAAATCGATGGTGATATGGGAGATTCCCATATGGGCACCCAAGCACGCCTTATGAGCCAAGCGTTAAGGAAACTGACCGGTATTCTATCAAAGAGCAATACCATGATAATTTTCATTAACCAAATTCGGATGAAAATTGGAGTGATGTTTGGCAATCCAGAAACTACTACCGGTGGAAACGCACTAAAATTCTATTCATCGATTCGTATCGAGGTTCGTAAGATTGAAGCAATCAGCAAAGGATCTGACGACATAGTGGGTAGTAGGGTAAGAATTAAGGTCGTCAAGAACAAGGTCGCACCTCCGTTTAAGAAAGTTGAATTGGACATGTTGTTTGGTGAAGGTCTTTCGTATGCGGGAAGCATTCTCGATGGTGCATTGAAATACGAACTGATCCAGAAAAGCGGGTCTTGGTTCAGTTATGGAACTGAAAAAATCGGACAGGGCAGAGATAACGCAATTAATTTCCTCAAGAGCAATAAAGACATCATGGAAGAACTTGAGGTGAAATTACGATCAATCATGTTTCCTGTTGCAGAGGCACCACCAAAAGCCGCTACAGTCGAGTAGTTCTGTTTACTCTTTACTGTAAGAAGAGCTACGGGTATACTCAGTGCTATGGTAATGGAAGAAGCTCCTGATGTCACCCCGATGACGGGTCGGTCAAAGTTTTCTTATAGGTTGCAGCAATTCGAAGGACCATTGGACTTATTGCTCTACCTGATTCAGAAAGCCCAAGTAAATATCTATGATATCCCGATTGCGGAAATTACCGATCAGTTCCTCGAATATCTTGATTTGGCTGCAAAACTCGATTTGGACGATCTGACGGATTTTTATTTCATGGCAGCGCACTTATTGTTAATTAAAAGTAGAATGTTGTTACCCCGTGAAAAAATCCTTGACGATGACGAGCAGTTGGATGATCCGCGAACCGAACTGGTGGAACGTTTGATAGAATATCAGAAATTTAAACGATACTCACAACTATTGTCCGGAACATCGCAAGAAGAAAGCCAACTGCTGATTCCTAGGAGAAAAACTCAATTCTTACTCCCTTTTGATGATAGCGAACTGTGGGGGGAGATTTCCGTATGGGATTTGCTCAAGACATTCTCGACTCTATTGCGCTCGATAACAAGCGAACAGGTTTTCAATGTATATGAGGAAGTCACCACAAAGCAGAAAATCACATTAATGAACGAATTGTTTGAAACCCAATCGGAAATTTCTTTTCTCGATCTGGTAGTAAGACGCGAATCGCCAATGGATGTGATTTGTGCCTTCCTTGCAATACTGGAAGCGGTAAAATTCCACATGGTATTGATCGTTCAACATAAGTTGTTCGGTGACATCGTAATTAAAAAAAGAGATGATTTTGACAACCGAATCTCAGATTGGGATGAATCTCAATCCGAATTGGATGAGTTTGCAAATGGAAAGGGTAGTGACGATTCACCAAATAATATACAATCTGAAGGTGATGATTCCGACGATTATGATGAGATTATCCAATTTGATGAAGATTGACCATCGAATTATCAGCAAGGCTGTGTGCGATGAGTGAAAACATATTGACAAACGATGCTCGCCTTGTCGAAGCAATTCTTTTTCTTGAAAATGAGAGGGTGGGTTTGGATCGTCTGTCAAAAATGACGGATTTAGAGATGCCCCGACTTGAACTCGCTCTTGAAGAGCTCGCTTCGCATTGCCGTGATACGTTGCGAGGAGTCGAGTTGGTGACAGATCAGCATGGAGCTTACTTTTCACCATGCGCAGACCTTCACGAACATTTAAGAACCGCTTACGGAAGAAAGGTGGACCGAAGGTTGTCAAAAGCAGCGCTTGAGACCCTTTCGATCGTTGCTTATGCCCAACCGATCACTCGAAGGGAAATAGAAAACATCAGGGGCGTAGCGTCCGATTCAATCTTAAGGCTGCTCCGTGATCGTGATTATGTAAAGATTGTAGGGCATAAGGATGTTCCAGGCCGTCCCGGATTGTTTGGGACGACACGAAAATTTTTGTATGAATTCAAATTGCCCAGCATCTCCGCTTTGCCCCAATTATCAGATATAGATAAAGCCCGCTTCATGCGGGATGAGGAGTTGACCGATGAAGATTGATTACCCGATCCGCTTGAATTCCTATTTGGCTAAAAGTGGTTTCGGTTCAAGACGTGCTTGCGAAGAGCTTATAAAAACCGGCCGAGTTACGATCAATATGAAACGCGTACATGAGATGGGAACCAAGATCGAAGCCGATGATGTCGTCATGGTTGACGACGTTTTAGCCGAACCTTCGGAAAAAACCTATTATTTTGCGCTTAACAAGCCTCGTGGATATGTGTGTACCAATTATGATCCGAACGAACGTTTGTATGCCAGGGATCTCATCACGATCGCAGACAATAATTTATTATTCCATATAGGACGATTGGATAAGGATTCGTCAGGTTTGATACTTTATACCAATGATGGTCAGATAGCCCAAAAGATAGCCCATCCTTCCTCAGAAATCGAAAAGGAATATGCCGTAATGACCAAAGAGACGGTACGACGAGCTGATATGGAAGAAGCGCTTCGCGGTGTTTATATCGATAGCAACAAGCCGTATGTGATCAAACGATTTGACATTAAATCAAAACGATGGGTCTCCATTACACTAACCGAAGGACGAAACCGGGAATTGCGAAAAATCTTCAGTTATTTCGGCTACACCGTAGAACGACTCGTTCGGATAAGAATCGGTTCCATCAAATTAGGCGATCTTTCAGAAGGCAGGTATCGATCCGTCACAAAATCTGAGATAGCTGCCCTACTTGAAGGGGAAAATACATGAATAATGTGCAAACAGGTATCGTAATTGCTATTGACGGGCCTGCGGGAGTAGGGAAGAGTACTATTGCACATAGGGTCGCAGATGCATTAGGGCTCTATTTTCTGAATTCAGGCAATTTTTATAGAGCGATTACGTGGAAATTGCTCCAGTTGGGAAGAGACCCGGAAAATGAAGAACAAGTTGTTGCGACTGCACATGAAATTGACTTGAGCGTCAAAGATGGAAAAGTTCATGTTGACGGTAAAGATATTGAAAAGGCCCTTCATACCGACAAAATCGATCAGTATGTCGCAGCTCACTCGGCGATCATACCTGTTCGTTTGATTGTTAACGAACACCTGAGGAACCTGGCAAGGCAAGGATTGAATCTCGTGGGTGAAGGTAGGGATCTGACGACAGTTGTTTTTCCAGACGCCACATGCAAGATTTTTCTTGATGCTGAACCATCGGTAAGGGCAAAGAGACGTTTTGACCAGCAAGCCACGGCCATGACGCTGGAACAACTGGCCCAAAGTATCGAAGAGCGCGACAACATCGATAGAAACAAGCCTTTTGGGGCCTTGCGAGTGGCTTCCGATGCAGAGTATATTGATTCGTCGTACTTGACCATAGATGAAGTTTATGAGAAAGTGTTACGAGTTATCTTCGCGCGTACCGGAATCGGTGCACACGGAAATAAGGATCAGGAGAATAAAGTGGAAGAAGTAAAGGAAGTGTTGGAAACACAGGACAAACCGCAGCAGACTAGCGATATGCAAACCATGCTGCAGGAAGAGTACTTGAGGTCTCTTGATGGAATTGAAGACGGTCAGCTCGTTACCGGTACTGTAGTTCAGGTCAACAACGAGTATGTGTTTGTGGATGTAGGATATAAATCTGAGGGTAGAATTCCCATAGATGAGTTTTCTACGATTCCTGCCGTCAGCGACGAAGTCAAGGTAATCATAGTCAACAAGGAAGGAAAAGGCGGACAGATTGTCATTTCCAAAAAGCGCGCTGACGTGAAAGAGCGTACCGAATTACTCAAGGAAGCGGCTGAGAAACGTTCACCGGTTCTCGGTAAATTCATAAAAGTCATCAAAGGCGGATTCGAAGTTGACTTGGGAAGCGATTTTATCGGTTTCTGTCCGTTGTCAAAAGCGGATGTGCAACGTGTCGAGGACCCTGAAACGATGATTGGTGTTACCGATTATTTTATCATCGACAAATTCCATACGGGAAACAAACTTAAGTCAGTCGTTTCCCGTCGAGAATACCTCGAGAATAAAATCAAGGAGAACAAAGAAAAGTTCTTCGCTACTGTCAAGATCGGGGATGTTGTTGAAGGAACGGTAAAGAGTTTTACCAGTTTCGGTGCTTTTATAGATCTCGGTGGATTTGACGGATTGCTGCATATAAACGACATGAGCTGGGGTCATGTGACCAAGCCCAAGGATTTCGTGAAAAAGGGGCAGATAATTCAGTTAAGGTTGATCAATATTGATCCGACCACCCAGAAAATCAATCTTTCGCTTAAGCATATGCAAGAAGATCCCTGGACATCGTTCGAAGAACGCTACCACATCAATGATGTCGTGAAAGCTCCCGTGACAAAAATAACTAGTTTCGGAGTGTTTATTGAGATTGAGAATGGTATCGAGGGCTTGGCACATATCTCCGAGCTGTCCTGGACTAAACGAATCAATAATCCCAAGGAAATCCTTTCCATCGGTGATGTGGTCGAGGCGAAGATCCTCGGGTATGACCTGGATAAGAAGCGGGTGAGTCTTGGTTTGAAGCAACTCGAAGAAAACCCCTGGGACACAATCGAAGAACGCTATCCTAACGGGAAGACTCTTGCCAAACCAGTGGTGAAGGTCACTAACAGCGGAGCCTTCATCAATCTTGAGGAAGGTATTGACGGATTCTTACACATCGATGATATTTCATGGACGAAGAAAATCCGCAACATGTCCGAATTCTGCAAAGAAGGGGATGTGATCGATGTTGTGGTAACTCGTGTCGACTCAGCAACCCGCCATATCCGTCTCGGAGTGAAACAGCTCGAAGGTAATCCTTGGCAGACTCTCCGCCATGATTATCCTAAGGGCAGCACAATTTCAGGAGTGGTGAGCAATGTAACCGATTTCGGTGTTTTCGTAAGAGTATTGGGTGATATCGAAGGATTGATTTCCAAATACAACTTAATTGGTCCTGATGAAGAATTTACCGATGCGGTGTTGGCTAAGTTCAAGGTAGGGGATCCGGTACAAGCAGCGGTGCTTGAAGTGAATCCCAATACGCAAAAGCTGAGTCTGTCGATCAAAGAACTGATCCGCAAATCCCAGCAGAGTGAAATCTCCAAGTATATCCATGATGATGACGATAGTGACACGTTCACCTTCGGTGATCTCATGAAATCCCGGGAGAAATAAGCTGGAGGCACAGAAACAGCATGGCTAAAGAGAACGAAAAGGATATCTCTGGAAAAGTTGAATCCACACTCAACAGTTTTATAACCAGACATAGACTCGTGTTGATAATTATTGGAGTTGCGATTGTCTTGGCATTGATCGGTCTTTGGATCGGACTTGGCGTAAGTGCGAACATTACTGAAGCCAACCAACTTAAAATTGATACGCTACAGGTTGAATACGATACCTGGGCAGCCCTTGAAGATAAAACCACCGATGAAGCTAACGCTTCACTGACATCATTGAAAGACGACTTGGCCGAATTGTCAAGGAAAGGCAAAAAGTACCCTGCACTCAAGGCATTGTATTTATTGGGAATGATTGAATTTAATCATGAGAAATACCAAGAAGCGCACGATTATTTTATCGAAGCCAGCAACAAAGCCGGCACTTCTTTCTTGGCTTCTCTATCACTCATGAATGCTGCCGTCTGTATCGAAATGTCGGGTGATAGCGTCAAGGCGCTCGACATGTACCAAGCCGTCTATGACCGGTTTGGTACCGATGCTCCTGAAGCTCCGAAAGCATTGTTCAATGTTGCCAGGCTTCATGAGGCAGCTAATAACCTTGAGCTTGCTAGAGCCATATTCCAACAGCTCGCGGATGAGTTCCCGTCTTCAGAATATGCCAAGCTAGCCCAAAGTCGCTTGGTAACGCTACAGTAATTGTGAGGTGAACACACCTCCGTTCGGAGGAAAACTATGAGGTCTAGACACCGGTATACGAGTAAGTTCATGTATCTGCTCGTATTGCCGGTGTTTTTTTGTCTATTTTTAATTTCTAGCTGCGGCATACCGACATATCTGCAATCCATGCTCATCGACAGTGACCTTAACTGGCAAAGGGATACAACGGATCCGGAAGAGTTGAAGTGGCGCTTAGTCCTAACTGGATCCGGATTGAACGAAATACAATCAAAAGTAGACGAGATAGACCCCGGAATAAAGTTGTTTTATACCATTTCTGATAGTAGTGATAAGATTCTGAATTACAATAATCAGAGTCTTAATATTGAGACTTATTTTAACAAATATATGAAAGGGGAGAGGGGTAATGGCCTCGATTGGCGAGCAGCGTCTTCAGCACCCGGTTTCTATCTTTACAGAAAAAGCGGTTCGACCATTACACTATCACTTGACAGGCCCGCTCTGAAAGAAAATGATGAGGCCTTGCTCATGGTGGGTACCTTTGCGATGACCGATAATTCGGATATCTTCCAATTCAATGAAATTCCATCGAATATGGATGTACCATTTCCAAAGACAACCGGAACAGTCGAATTCTCCCTTTCAAATCGAAATGACGGAACCTTGCAGTTGAATATTACCGGTGATGCCACTGATTACCGACTTAAAGGATATAACATGAGTGAGTTCCCCACATCCGTTGATAAACGGTATTATTATGATGCGGCGGATGACGAACCGTTTCATTCGTATCTGAATGACACCCCAGGAATGCTGTACATCCACATATGGGCGAGCTTGTTCGGGGGTCGGGGTGATTTCAGCAATACCTATTGGTCGGAACTGAAGTATGTGGGAGCACTGGCATTGTATGGCGTTGATTGAGAAGCACGTTGTATGGTAAAAATGGACAAGAGATAAAATGTATATAATGTATATTCTGTCAACTAGAAAGTGATCTGACAGAGTCTTTGCATCGAACAGCCGCATATTGAAAAATTCTTATTAGGAGCTTACTGATGATCGATTACACATTCACCCCGGCTAGCACATTTAATGAAGGTTTGGTAAACCTCTATGAGATCGTCAAGATGCTTAGGAGCCCTGACGGTTGTCCTTGGGATCGTGAACAGAATTATAAAAAAGTTGCAACGAACCTTCTTGATGAAACATATGAGTACCTTGACGCTGTTATCAACGAAGATTCCGATGGCATGCGTGAAGAGATCGGTGATGTCTTGCTCAACGCTATGATGCTGCTTGAGATGCACGATGAGCATGAGGACGTCGATACCGTTGAAGCGTTGAACGAAGTCTGTACTAAACTCATCCGCAGGCATCCGCATGTTTTTTCCGATGCCACCGCTGCCGACAGTTCCGATGTACTTGATCTTTGGAATTCGATCAAAGAAAATGTCGAGGGAAAAAAATCACAAGATGAGGATTTTTTTAGTCGTATTCCAAAGTCATTGCCAAAGCTCGAGGAAGCCGGTGAAATCCAGAAGAACATGCGCAAGGTCGGATTCGACTGGCCAGATATTGACGGTGTCATTGCCAAAGTCGAAGAAGAACATCAGGAGCTGGTTGATGCCATTGCCAATCGCGAACAGAATGCCGATCATGTCGAGGAAGAACTCGGAGATTTGCTGTTTGCTGTGGTGAACCTAGCCAGATACTTGAAAATCAATCCTTCGGTAGCATTACACAGAAGCAATCAAAAAATTCGTGATAGATTCAACAAATTGGCAAAAATCGGAGCCGAACGCAACATCCCGCTCTCTTGGGAACACGTGGACGAGCTGAACGAAATATGGGAAGAAATCAAAAGTTTCAAAAAAAAATGAACATGGTACCATTGATATGCGAAGGCATTCTCAGTTGCAAATATCGGCTTTTGTCCTATGAGTGCTCATGGTAATGATGTTGTCTTTTAGTGTTTTCAATGGTAGGATATGCCCATGGACAAAGAGGAAACCGCTATGGTCAAACCCGTTAAGAAAAAACGGGATGCAACACCGATTTATGCTAGGATCGCACTTGATATTGCCAACAGGATTGTAAATGAGGAGCTTCAGGAAGGAAGGAAACTCTCTGGGCGATCCCTTATGTCGAGTGAATATGGAGTTTCTCCTGAAACAATCCGCAGGGCTTTTTCTTTGCTGGAAGAACAGCAGGTAGTAGCTGTATACCAAAACAGCGGTGTCCGAGTGGTGTCTAAAGCAAATGCGCAGCATTATATAGCGTTACACGGAAATAGAGATCAAACACGCGAACTGTTGGCGAAGATGCATGAATTGATCGAATCTCATGAAAGAATCGGACAGGAGCTGTTTTCGATAGTCAAAACCTTAGTGGATTCCACAGAACGTTTTGCAGCCAGCAATCCGTTTTTTACCTATGAATGCACAATCGACCCTACGTCGTTTCTCGTTGATAAGACATTGGGTGAGGTCAAATTTTGGCAACATACAGGAGCTACTGTCATCGCTATCAGGCGCGCCGGTTCTATCTTGCTCTCGCCGGGGCCGAAAATGAAGCTGGAAGCCGAGGATACGCTCGTTCTTGTCGGTGCACAACAAACCCGTGATATCGTAGTCAGTTTCGTCTCGATCGGACCGGGTAATTCAGCTTTGTACATCCAATAATTGATACTCACCTCCTCTTTTGATTGAGTAGAAATAGTTATGGATCTCTTCTTTTCAGCAATCCGACCATCAAAAATCACTTGTTTTAACGGTGATTTTATGATATTCCTCATGCGGTATTTATGTTATTTGGCAATTAATTTCTAATAAATACTATTCAGACAAAGATATACATACTATTTACCTCTGCCTTGACAAACTGACAATTTATAGTTATTAATAAAGTTGTCGGTTTGCTAGCACTCTGATTGACACATAGTTGTGCTGATGCTCATCGAAGAGCAATGTGTAGACCGATATCATCACACTAGAAGTTCAAGGAGGAACACAATGTTAAAAAGAAAAATCTTCTTGTTTGTATCGTTGATTCTTGTAGTTGCCATGTTGCCTGTATTTGCAGGAGGAGATAAGGAAACTACTTCGACAAAGACGATCAGGGTCGCGGAACAAGTACCGGGACTCATTACTCCGGGAGTATGGGATGGACAGGCATTCTCACTGAATTCAAGTATCTATGAATATCTTGTTGAACTGAACTATCATGACGGGACTCTCGATCCCGTACTGGCAACCTCATGGGAAACAGATGATGGATCTAACTGGACATTCAAGCTTCGCGAAGGAGTTACTTTCCACGATGGCAGTACATTTGATGCCAATGATGTGAAATACACTATTGAAAGAACACAGGATCCTACCGTAGGGCATTTGAAAAAGGCAGATTTTCAAGATGTTGTCTCTGTTGATGTGATCGATGATTATACCGTGGTTGTACGGTTGAGCACGCCAAGACCGACTTTTATATATCAATTCACTGATTACAATATGATTATTCTTTCAAGTGATTATGATTATGCAAGTTTTGGCGAAACTAAACCGATGGGTACCGGACCATTCATGCTGAAGCAGATGACCCCTAAGGAGTCTGCATTGTTGGAACGTAATTTGACTTATTGGAATCCTGAATTACCAAAAGTTGATAATATTGCAATCTACTTTATTGCTGATATCGATGCAAGAGTTTCAATGTTAGAGTCTGGCCAGGTTGACATCGTGCCGTTCGTCACTCCGATAATCAGGGAACGTCTGGAGCCAAAACAAGGTGTTAGCGTGATATCTCCATATCAGGAACATCGATTTATCGCTATGGCAGTAGATGAAAAACCGTTCGATGACCCCCGTGTGCGTTTGGCCTTGAAATATACGATCGATCCTGAAGTATTGGCACGAAGTGTGGCCCAAACTGAACTCAATGACGGTTTTTTCTACAATGAAACTCCTATATTGAACAGCATGGCAGAATACAAGGACATCCAGTTCAGAGGTCGTGATATCGAGAAGGCCAAGCAGTTGTTAGACGAAGCCGGGTACCCAGATGGCGTATCAGTAGACTTGTATTATGCAAGCGATCACCCATATGGAAAGGAGTTATCCCAAACAATCAAGGAATTGGCCGCACCCGCAGGCTTCGCCATCAATCTCAAGGGTTATACGAGAGACGTATATCTGGCACAGTATTGGTTGAACGTACCATTTTCAATTACTGGGTGGGGTGGCAGAGTTGATCCGTCCATGTTATTGGCATTGGCTTTTAAGTCCGGTGGTTCGTGGAATGAGTCACACTTAAGTGATCCTTACGTCGATTCTTTGATTGACAGGATTGCGGCCGAGCCAGATTTTGATACAAGAACGAAGTATTATCATGATTTGCAACAGTGGTTCCATGATGAAGGACCATTACTCAATGTTCAGGTTCCCTTATTGATTGCACTCAGTGATAAGATCATCGATTATCGTCATCCAATGACCATGATACCACAGCTTAAATACGCTGATATCAAGTAATATTATTTTATTGGGAACCAAATTAGCATACAGTACACATGTTGGTTTGGTTCCCATATTGTATGCGATCACCTTCCATCTTAATGTTACCGACACATTCTACCTTGTCTATGCCTGATCTCACCGTTTGTTGGATTGTCAATTGATTGAGATTGCAGTGGGAATTCAAATTGTTGACAAACCGACAATTCATGATGTCTAATGAAGTTGTTGGTAATATCATATTAGCCGATGTGAGAACGGGCATTGAATGGATGTTGAATCGCGCATGAATCAAATTAGTTAACTATATAAAGAAAATGGAACTATCATGAAAAAAATTTTACAATTGATAACAAAGAGGATGTTCAGTCTGATTATCACTTTGGTGGTAATGTCATTCATCATCTTCTTGCTCGTAGAAATCATGCCCGGTGATGTGGCACAAATGATTTTGGGACAGAGCGCTACAGAGGAATCGTTACGGGATTTACGGGAGTCAATGGGACTAAACGATTCGGTGATACGACGCTATGTCACGTGGGTCGGTAATGTGATCAGAGGAGACCTTGGGACTTCAGCATATATGCGAAATGTACCGATCAATGATTTACTATGGCGTCGTGTAGGTCATTCACTTATTTTAGCTTTGGCCGCTTTCATCATATTTGTACCTCTTTCGATTGTCTTGGGAGTAATTGCGGGTGTAAAGGAGAAAAAGTGGGCTGATTCGCTGATTTCTTTCTTCGGTCTGGCGACAATGGCTTTACCTGAATTTGTATCGGGCGTGCTATTGATAATTATTTTTTCTGTGCAACTTAATATATTGCCCATAGTCAGTATTATTCCCATCGGTGAGACATTGATGCAAAATCTTGAAATTTTAGTGATGCCTGCCCTTTCCATCACGTTCGTGATGTTTGGTTATGTTTCCAGAATGCAACGTTCAAGCATGATCCAAGTGATGAATTCAGATTACGTCAGGGCGGCGACACTCAAGGGGTTACCGAAGAATTATATAATTTTCCGCCATGCATTGAAAAATGCATTGCTTCCGACTATTACCATCATCGGTATGAATATGGGATGGTTGTTCGGGGGGCTGGTGGTGGTAGAAACCCTCTTCGGGTTTCCCGGGATGGGTTCTTTGCTCATGACAGCTATTAAAACAAGGGATGTTCCGCTCATAGAGGCCTGTGTATTATTGATTACGATAATTTACGCCCTATCCACGATGTTGACTGATATTCTTTACAGTCTGCTTAATCCTAGAATCAGACATCAAGGAGGCCAATCATGAGTCAATTATGGTACCAATTGAAAAAAAGTCCTCTCGCGATTATTGGAATAGCAATACTCGCACTTTGGTTATTCGCGGCAATATTCGGACCTTCATTGATTCCATTTACTTATACAGAAATAGATTCACAACAAATTATGGTGAATCCGGGCGTGAAAGGACATCTGTTGGGAACTGACAACATGGGCCGTGATATCTTTGCCCGAATCGTATATGGAAGCAGATCAATTTTCACTGTCGCTTTGCTTACCTCGATGCTATCTACGTTAATGGGAGTGATTCTTGGCTTTATTGCAGGATATTTCGGAGGAAAAATCGATACCGTATTCTTGAGGGCCATGGATATCATGATGGCTATCCCGCCGTTAGTACTTTCAATGGTTGTCCTTGGTATCTTGGGCGATTCGAATATAATCTCGTTGACCTTGATTGTTTCAATTGCATTCGTTCCGGCTACGGCAAGGGTATCCAGAGGTGTGTTATTGACCGAAAAGAATAAAGAGTATGTGTCTGCAGCAAGAATACGAGGTGAAAGCAATTTGTATATCATGTTCGTGGAAATACTTCCGAATACTACCGGACCAATCATAGTTGAGGCCACAGCCCGTTTTGCCTACTCGATCATGACGGTTGCTTCATTGGGATTTTTAGGAGTCGGGTTGCAACCGCCAACACCAGATTGGGGTATGATGGTTATCGAGAACAAACCCATAATCAGTCAAGCTCCTTGGGCGGTATTATTTCCAGCTTTGGCGATAGCTTCATTGGTCATTGCCATATCTATCATATCCGACTTTGTCGGAAAGGTTCTTGTGAATGAAAGATAATTTATTAGAAATAAATAATTTAAATGTTGATTTTGAGACATTTGACGGCACGTTTTCAGCTGTTCGAAATGTCTCGCTCACCTTAGGTAATAATGATTCTATCGGAATAATCGGTGAATCCGGATGCGGTAAGAGTACGATGGCATTTGCCACGATGAAATACTTAGCAAAAAATGCCAAATCCAGTGGTTCCATACTCTTCAAAGATAAAGACTTGCTTTCAATGAGCGAACGAGAAATGGAACAATACAGAGGTAACCGGATTGCAATGGTATTCCAAAACCCCTACTCTTCTTTGAATCCATCGCTCACTATCGGGTATCAACTGGATGAAGTGAGCATATTTCATAAAAAACTCGATAGGACCGAAGCTCGCAAGGCGTCAATCGAAGCTTTGCAGATGATGAATATCAGTGAACCACAGCGAGTCGTACGACGTTATCCGCATCAGATCAGCGGCGGTATACAACAAAGGATTTGTATCGCCATGGCGATACTGTGTAGTCCAGATCTGATGATCCTTGACGAACCTACGACAGCTCTTGATGTTACTACCGAGGCAGTCATCCTTGATTCATTGAAAGAGTTGAGAGAAAAGCTCAACATGTCACTCATCTACATATCACATGATATGGGAGTAATAAATAAGGTCGCTGACAGGATTGTCGTGATGTATAACGGTGAAATCGTTGAACACGGTCCTAAAGAACAGCTTTTTGATCATCCGTCTCATCCGTATACCCGCGCATTAATAAATTGTATGCCCCGTGGGGGCGTTGTAAAAGAAGAAACAATGCTTAATACGATTAACGGATATGTTAAACGAAGGGGAAACCAAGATGTTGGATGTCCATTCGCTGATCGATGTGAGAAACGCAACGCAACATGCGAAAATACCTATGGGATGAGAGTTGTCGGTCAATCGCATATGGCTGCGTGTGACCGTGCATATGCGACCGATATCACTGACACAAAACATCTTTTGAAAGAGAAACCCGTAGTTGAACAGCAGGTCTTTGAAGACCGACCGTTGTTAGAAATTGACAATCTCCATAAAATCTATGGAAGTCGTCGTAAGGTATATGCGGTAAACGGTATTGCTGTGTCGGTAGCGAAGAGTTCGGTATTGGGTGTGGTGGGAGAATCGGGTTGTGGCAAATCAACTGCGGCGCACATGGTTGCCGGTCTCTATAAACCTTCTAAAGGTAGCATTCTTTTTGATGGTTCTGACATCTCTATCGCGTGGAATAAACGAAGTCCCGATATGTTAAAAAGGATCCAGCTAATCTTCCAAAATCCTGGAAACAGCCTTAATCCGTCACATACGATCGAGCAGATAATCGGTCGGCCAATGAAACGGCTCATGCATATCCATTCTGCTGAAGAACGGCGTAAAAAGATATTGGAAATGTTGAAAAAGGTAGATCTCGGTTCCGATTACATCAAGAAAAAACCTCGACAGCTCAGCGGAGGCGAACAGCAGCGGGTTGCCATAGCCAGAGCCTTATCTATTTCACCCGATCTAGTCGTCTGTGATGAACCGACCAGTGCTTTGGATGTTTCTGTACAGGCATCCGTCCTTAATCTTCTAAATGATTTACAGCAAGAAACTAATTCGACATATCTATTCATTTCACATGATTTGAATGTCATTAACTATATCAGCGATTATATTATGGTCATGTACGCTGGAAAAATTTGTGAATATGGGAAGAGAGACGAAATCATGGCCCCTCCCTTTCATCCGTATACCGAAGCATTGTTATCTTCCATACCTGAAACAGATCCCAAGAAGCAGAAAAAGCCTATCCGTTTGGGAGGACAATTGCCCGATCCTGGCAAGAAACCCAAAGGATGTCCCTTTGCGGGCAGGTGCCATCGTCAAGTCGGTGATATCTGTTATAAGGAATTTCCACCGATGGTACGTCTATCCGGAAGCCATTATATCTATTGCCATCATAATTTTAGTGAAAAGTAATCTAATGACATTCCATTTTCATCATGGATGAAAAGGCCGGTTCTTTTGATGGAAAGATCGGATAATATGGCAAATCGATCGGAGTCCTTACCAAACAATAGTTTAACGAGATTACTCTCGCCTTTGACTCTGACAACGAATACTTCAGCCCCAAGGTGAGAAATCTCGTACCCGAGCGATTCAAAATCGCCGGGAATAAGGTTTTCAAGTTGTTTCACAAGCTCTGGATTTTTTATATTGCTAATTTCATACCGACTGGATCCGAGGTACCTAGATAATGTAATTCGTCGTTCTGTCTCGTCAAAGAATTGATATTGAAATACTTCAAAACCTTCTGGAAGCGCTTTATTCAATAATTCCACTGGGAATGCTGTACACATTGCGGGTGTACATAAAACTTGTGCGAGTAATAGTTCCCTGTCACCTGAGATCCCCATCGAGAGCGGATTGACAAATTCTAACTTTGGTTTAGGGTTAAAACCTTGCGTGAATGCGATTGGGATTCCTGACCGCTGAAATGCCTGTTCAAAAATCCTCATAACGCTTATATGTGAAGCATACACGGCCTTTCCCGTTTTTCCATACCGGAGCATTACCGCTAGTTGCCTAGATCCTTCAACTTCCTGTCGTTTATTTTCACTATGAGGAATATCAACTGAATCGATATCGACTACTTGATACTGCTTGCCACAGACACCGCAGAGATGATCGCATTCATTGAGACATCTCGCAGTCATTTCTCCCTTACCGGCGGCAATCCATTCTGAACCCAGAAAGTGTTTTGACACCCGCATCGAGATTGAATCCCAAGGTAACGGTTCATCAATGGTTCGTTCGCGATAGAGAATCGATTCTACGTCAATCGTAGATTCATGTATGGTTTCTAGCCAGGCGTGTATGTCAAAAAACTCCTCCCAAGCATCCAATCTGCATCCTCTAACATACGCTGATTCGATAATCTTCGAAACAGAGGCATCACCACGACTGATCAAACCTTCGACATAGGAAACCCATGGTTCATGAAACGAAACCTTCGCACCTCTTACCCTGCTCTGGATATCCTTTTTTATTCCGATCAAATGGCTCTTCGCTGTTTGAGGATCAAGTTGGGATGCCCATTGAAACGGTGTGTGAGGTTTTGGGATAAATGTCCCGATATTGATATTGAGGTTGATCTTCGTCGCTTGATGAACTGCCGAGATGAATTCTACGATTGCGATATGTTCTTCTTCAAGCTGTGTAAACGGAAGACCGATCATGAAATAGAACTTTGCCAAACGCCATCCACGCTTCTTCGCTTGTTCAATAATTTCAATAATCTGAGGTAAGGATACTTCTTTATTGATAGCTTTCTGCCACTGTGGCAAAGGAGTTTCAATCGCAAAGGTCAATCCGCTTTTCCGAACCTCGGACAGCTGTTCTAGAATATCGAGTGAGAAACTGCTCACCTTCAATGAAGGCAATGAAAATGAAATATGTTTGGAAGCCCATTCATCATTGAGATGCTCCACGATTTGCCTGAGTTGCGGATGGTCTCCGCTGGAAAGAGAACTCAATGTAACTTCCCGATAACCAAAATCAGTAACGTATTGGGCAACTTGAGCTGATATCTCATCAAGTTTTTTTTGTCGATACGGTTTGTAAAATTGTCCTGCATGACAGAAACGGCAACCATTCGGACACCCACGCATGATTTCCACTACGCCATTGTCTTGCGTAACCTTGAAGTTGGGTACGACAAAATGGTTGAAAGTCGCAGGTGTCGTTGTTTGCGCAAACGACGTATCGATAGCCCTGACAGCCAGACGTTTCCCCTCGTACCATAAAAATGGATATGCTCGAATCCGATCAATCATTTCATTTCGGGTGGCTCCGAGTTGTTTCATCTCAGAGAGAATGATTACCAGTTCTTTCAACCCACCCTCTGCTTCCCCGATGTATACAAAATCAAAAAACGGAGAAAAAGGGAGAGGGTTGGTGATTGCCGGCCCTCCTGCAATGACAATCGGATCCTGTTCGGTTCGTTCAACGGCATGCAATGGAATATTTCCAAGTTCAAGTACTTGCAAGATGTTCGTCGCTGCCAATTCATATCCGATTGAGAACCCCAAGAGATCAAGATCCTTCAATGCGATCGAATGGTCGAGAGTATAAAGCGGAATTTCCCGTTGTCGGAGTAAGGCTTCAAAATCATGGGCAACGGAGAAAACTCTATCACAGAGCACTTCATCCGATATGGAGTTGATAAGATCATAGAGAATTCTCATTGCATGATTGGACATGCCGATTTCGTACAGATCAGGGAAGCATAAGGCAGCCAGATACTTTGCTTTCTCTAGTTTTTTGGGATTAGTTTGGTATTCACCGCCTATGTAACGAGCAGGGTTCTGTATGGTTAATAGCTTATCGTTACATGATTGGATGATATTAATTCTTTGCATGTCCATAAAATCCTTATGTTAACAAAAATGCGCCCGTGTCAAGCGAGCGCATGCATTTGTAATGAAAGGGCGGACCGTAAGCCGGGTTCTGTCGGGGACGATCATCTATCTACACGCAACGTTACCGTTACGTTCTAGCGACCTACCCGCAGGTATCGGACGAACAACCCACCTGCTGCTTGGTCTTGCTCCTGACGAGGTTTTCCCTGCCAATCCTGTTACCAGAATCGCGGTGGGCTCTTACCCCACCATTTCACCCTTGCCTGAAATCAGGCGGTATATTTTCTGTGGCACTTTCTGTAGCCTTTCGGCTCCCGGGGGTTACCCGGCGTCATGTTCTGTGGAGCCCGGACTTTCCTCCGAGGAATCGCTTCCCCGGCGATCGTCAGGTCCGCCCAAAAATATTATAACAAATCGTCGAATTCGTCGGTATCGACGAAATCAGCCATCGATCCCTCCTGAATTTCAGTTTCGGCTTCAGCTATATGGGTCATGAATTGTTCATCTGAAGTCTCAACATGTTCATAGAAGAGAATCCTGCTGCAATATGGACAGAATCTAAATTCTTCCTCTTTTCTCACCTCGTTGACCATCTGGACCGGTAAAGTCATGTGGCATCCTTGGCAAACGAGACCATGGACCGGAACAATACCGATACCGTTCTTATTCTTGATGATCCGCTCGAACTTATACAAAATCGATTCTTCCAAACCAGGGCTCAAGGATTCTTCTTGTTGCTTCAAGTCCAATAGCTCGTGCTCTTTTTTTGAAAGCTCTTCATCCTTTTTCTCTGTCTCGGTACGGACTTCATCTTCTTGAAGCTCAATCAGTGCTTCTTGTTCTTCTAACTGTTCTTCCAGCTCTGAACAATACTTTTCTTTCGCGAGAAGGCTCTTGCGTAACGATTGTTCTCTAGCTGTCGCATCTTTGATCTCTTTCTCGAGCGCTTCGTATTCACGCTGGGTAGAGATTTCTTCCATTCTTTTTTCCGATTTTTCTCGGTCGAGCTCAGCTTGATCCAGGCTAGCACGCAGGTTTTTCAACTCTTCTTTGGCCTTTTCATACCGCTCGTGTTTTTCAAGGTAAGTTTTCTTACCTCTGGTCAATAATTCCTGTTTGGTCTCCAAAGTCCTCGGGATATCTTTAATTTCCTCAAGCACCATGAACTTTTTTGCCAGAACTTCTTGTAATCCTCGGAGTTTCTCAAACTCTTCCTGCATAACGCTATCTCCTGCTCTATGTGTCTTCTATATGAAATCTTTCAATCTTCTGCTGCGTTTCGGATGCCGTAATCGACGAAGTGCCTTTGCTTCGATCTGTCGGATACGTTCCCGCGTTACTTCAAAATACAACCCGACCTCTTCTAATGTCAATGAGTATCCATCCTCTAAACCAAAACGCATCTTGAGAACTTCCTGTTCTCGAGGAGGCAATGTTTCCAACACTTCCCTGAGTTGTTCCTGCAACAATGTGAAAGCTGTCTGGGTTGCCGGGTTTTCGACATCCTTATCTTCGATGAAATCACTCAGTAACGAATCCTCTTCCTCACCTACCGGAGTTTCCAAAGAGATAGGTTCACGGGCAACATTTTTGACTGCTTTAACTTTTTGTGCCGTCCAACCAAGTTTTTCTGCAATTTCATCGTCAGTCGGTTCTCTGCCATACGTTTGCATGAGCATTCGGGATTCCCGCACAACCTTATTGATCTGTTCGATCATGTGGACTGGTACGCGAATAGTCCTTGCCTGGTCTGAGATGGAACGGGTGATTGCCTGGCGGATCCACCATGTCGCATAGGTCGAAAATTTATATCCTTTGCGATATTCGAATTTTTCAACAGCTTTAATCAGGCCAATATTTCCTTCTTGTACGAGATCGAAGAAATGGAGGCCTCTGTTCGTATATTTCTTGGCAATGCTGACCACAAGTCTGAGGTTCGCTTGGATCAGGCGATCTTTCGCACTTTTCATCATCTCTCTGCCTCTCATGATTTCCTTGGCATATGAAATGATGTCTTCGCAATTTTCTTCGAAATCGAATTCGATATTTTTCAAACTTTTTTCTGTCAATTGCACATCGCGGATCAAATCTTTTATTTTGTCAGATCCCATGTTCAGGCGTTTTTCCAATTCAGTTCTTTGCGACGGGACTGCAAGATTCCTTCCCATCAAGCGCAGATCCTTGACACTTGTAACACCGAGTTGCTCTTCAATGAATGCTTTTTTACGCTGTAACTCATAGATATCACGTTCAGCTGAAAGATATTTGTCAGTGAACCCGACGATCTCTTCGGGCTGCAATTCAATTTTTGAAAGTTTTTTGAGAAGCATGCTACGTTTCTTTGCAAACGATTCGTCATGCAGTATGTCCCCACCGGTGGCAATCGTATTCTTTTTCAATTCCATGTAGTTTTTAAGCGGGGTTCCGATTTCTTTTAATATTTCCCTATAGAATTGGAGGTAGCGCTTCTGGTCATTCATCTTTTCCTTCAATTCTTTTGGAGAGAATTCCAATTCTTCTTCATCGAAACGCATGTTCACAATGTCGAGAATATCGTAGAAGCTTGAAATCATGATTCCTGAGCGTAAGATGACATCCTTAATGATTTCAGCTCCTTCTTCCATTTTTTTGGACAACTCGACTTCTTGTTCGGCATTCAGCAGACTTTCTCTTCCGATTTCCCTCAGGTAAAGACGAATCGGGTCATCGACAGAACTGTCCGATTTGTCACTACCGAGGATTCCGCTTTTCCGTGTTGAAGCTTCTCTTGATGAATCAGGATCGCTATCATCATCAAAATCTGCAATTGAATCCCTTGAATTATATCCACTGACCTCATCGTATGAGTCTAATGAACTCTTATCATACGATTTGTCCATATCGGGTTCGTCTTCTTCTTCATCCAAATCATCATCTTCAAGGTCATCGTCAAGCTCTTCGTCCTGGTCACTGATAAGCTTGCTGTCATCCAAATCATCAATGTTTCTCGAAGCAGTGGCAATACCTGTCAAACCGCCGATATCTGCGTCCAAATCCACTTCAAGATCTTCTTCCTCTTCTGTTTCGTCCATTTCATCGTCATCATCCACCTCAGAACCGAGATCAATTAAATCATCAGCCGGTTCGAGTTCGGGAATATGGCTGTTTTCGACTTCAGCGGGTTCTTCATCAGCAAGAAGAATACCTTGTTGTTCCAATAATGTGGTGATTTCATCCAAAGCTTCTTCCGATTTAAATTCATCAGGAAGGAATTCAGGCAACTGGCCTAAGAACAAATGGCCTTCCGATTTGCCTTTAGCCAGTAATAGTTGGAAAAATTCCTTGTTCTCAATATCAGACATGTTCAAGTTTCCTCATTCTCGCCAATTGTTCATCAAGCGATTTTTTCTCTTGTAGGAGTTCCGTCACATCCTGTGATCCGGTCTCCTCCATCTCCGCCACCCTCAGCAACTTCTCAATATTCTTTCGTTTGTTCTCCAATCGTCGTATGGCCATTCTTTTAGCCGAATCGTCCAACAGCTGTTCTGGATTACTTATGAATTCGCCAGATTGAAAACTCATTGCAACAAGTTGCCGTACATATGGATCTTGAATCATGGAGAGAACGATCTCATCTGATGCGGACATATCAGCTCGTAGAGCATTCTCCAAAACGGTATATAATTCGATAGCTGCCTCATCGGACAAATCGCTTATTCGCAATTTATTCCTGTATGCAGAATAGAGGTGGCGGTTATTCATCAATGTCATCACGGCGTACAAATCGATCGAACGGCTCCATGAATAGTTTTCTTTGGGAACATCTGTGGTAACCGGAGTTTTGGTCCCGGATACCTTATAATCTTGCAGGAGAGTTTCAAGTGCTATCCCCAAGCGGTCGGAGAGATGTCGCAGGTATTCCTGCCTAACAATTTCAGAGTCGACCGCATCCAAATACGGTTTTACTTCGTTCAATACTTGAAGTTTTCCTTTAGGCTTCTTGACATCATACAGATTTACCGCTGAATTTACAAGATGATCGAAGGCGGTCCAACTTGATGAACAAGCATCTCTTACCGCACTTTCACCTTCACGTTCCATCAGTTCGGCGGGATCTTTGGCCTCGGACAGGACGATGACCCTTCCCTCCAGTGAAAGTTGTTCACAAATGATAAGTGCCTTATGGGTCGCCGCTTGCCCTGCTCTATCCGAATCGAACAAGAGGTAGGCTTTGTTTGCATAACGCCTTATCATTCTGCCTTGATCTGCGGTAAATGCCGTACCAAGGGGGGCCATGGCCGTATCGAGTCCAGATTGGTGAAGTGCCATGACATCGAAATATCCCTCGCACAAATAAGCAGATTCATTTTTTTTCAGCGAAGATATGCTTTCGTATAATCCGTATACGATCTCGCGTTTTTTATAAAAAGACGTTTCAGGAGTGTTGATATACTTCGCTTTCGATCGATCGCTAAGATCCCTGCCCCCGAATGCGACGCATTGGCCTTTCCAATCACGAATGGGAAACATCAGTCGATCGGTAAATAGTGGATACCGGTGGTTCCGTTTGGAAAACAATCCAGATTGCAACAACAGTTTTTCACTGTAATGCTTCGAAACAAGGAAACGGTAGAGCCACTCGGGATCTTCAGGCGCATATCCGAGTAAAAATTTCTCACGGATTTCAAAGCTGATCTTCCTTCTGTCCAAGTAAGCGCGTGCCTTGGCTCCTTGCAAAGTTTCTTTCAAGATATAGTGGAAGCTAGCTGCCAATTTACCGTACAGATCCTTAAGTGTGTCAACCTCGTTTTTTCGTTTTTTTTCTATTTCGGTTTCTTCTTGTAAGGCTACACCACATGATTCAGCGAGCATGCGCACCGATTCCGGAAAACTGATATGTTCCATTTCCATTACGAAATCAAACATTGAACCGCTTTTGCCACAACCGAAACAATGGAAGAACCCTCTGTCTGGAAGAACCGAGAACGAGGGTGTCTTTTCCGTATGAAACGGACACAAACCCCAATATCGATCCCCTTTTTTGTTAAGGATTAAATAGTTCCCGACGACTTCAACGATCGATAATTTCGTTTTGATCTGTTCGATTACCGCTTCGGAATATTTAGCCATAATCTCCTGCTAATCGCGATTGTTCACGACCATCGGTTCAACACCTTCCTTGAGTTTCACCATTGAATCGATTTCTTCACGTGTGTACAGACGTCCTTTTCCAATGCCAGGACAGGATGTCGCCTCTTCTTTCCACGTCTGTCGACTTTCAAGAATCGAAGCCCAAAAAGGATAGGTCATGCATTGGATTGGTCTCGCTTCGTACACGGAACATCCATTGTCGTCAAGGAAAATACAATCATTGTGTTCCTTTTCCAACAAGCTTATATAAGAGATACTACCCATCGGGACCTTTCGGCAATAGACTTTGATGAATTCATCAAGGCAGATACCGATATGGGAGGCAAGCCGTTCGGCATCGTCCCGTGTAAGAAACACGTATCCTGGTTCTACTCCGCAACAGTATCGGCAACCAGTACAAGAAAATTTCAGGCCACCGTCATAAAAACATTCCATGGTGTCCTCACAGATGAAACAGGCCTTCCTCATGAGAAGAAGGCCTGTTTGGGGAGAGAAGGATTCGGACCTTCGAAGGCTTAGCCAACAGATTTACAGTCTGCCCCCTTTGACCGCTCGGGAACCTCCCCTAGAAATAAATGACTTCGTTACCATACCCAAATGAAATCCGAATGTCAATAGCAAATGCATCAAGAAACGTGCATGACGGCATCGATTTGATCATCTGCACCCATGTCGGATGCGGCACAAGCGTTTTTTTCGGGTAGCATAGCCACCTGTCAGATTCGAACTGACGACCCCGAGATTACAAGTCACGTGCTCTGGCCAGCTGAGCTAAGGTGGCAAATTGACCTTCGCTAGCATACGCAGAGACAGGGTGTTGTGTCAAGGTCATCGAGGAGCAATTTTCCTAGTAGCCATACTCTTTCAACATGGCTTGGATGTCGTTGTAACTTCTCAAATCTCCCCTGGACGGATTTTTCCACACTTTGAACGCTGCAATGGCGTAATTGAGTAACAATACCGCTTCTTGCTTATCACTCATCTTATTCAAAGCGACCGTAGAATAGAACGGGACCTTGGAAGTGCCTTCGGCCCCTTCATAATATTTATGGCGCTCGATGTTCGTCTGGTTTGCCTTGTTCCAACTCTTTTGGAAATCATTGATCTTCGAAGATCGTTTGGAAACGTTCCAGTTACGTTTCCAAAGCATCTTGGAAAGTGCAAGGTAATGATTCGGATACAACTCATCGCTCGGAATGGTATCCAAGGCTTTTCTCGTGTACGAAATGGCTACATCCAAATCACCGAAAGAAATCGGCCAGCCGGGTAGTTGGAAATATAGCTGGCCCAAGACATACCATGCATCGGAATTATCGACATCATTATAATCGTTTACCACTACGGTGAGGTCGTCGCGAAGTAAAGGAGCTTTTGAAAGAGCGTTGAGAGGTCCTTTTGTTTCACCCCATCTGCCAACGCTCGCGCTTCTCCATTGGTAGCCTTTTGACATTGGATGCAATGCGATGGATTCTTCGGCGTATGCCTGCGCTTCTTCATACTTCGCGAAAAGTACGTCGTCAGTTGCGCCTTCGGCATCGAGTTCATCTCCGATGTTCAAAGTTACCCTGGATAAACGCCAAAGTATTTCAGCTTTGGAAACCGGATCGGTTGCGTTGACCAGCAACTTGTCCAAAACTATCTTAGCTTCTTCAAGTTTGTCCTGCTTATACAGTACATCAGCTTGATCGAGTTCAGCAGCGGATGCGAACACGAATGAAATACTCAATACGAACATGAGTGCAAAAAGTAGTATCGCTTTTCTTTGCATTGGAGACTCTCCTTTGGAATGACTTGTTTATTGTACACCACATGGGCAAACTGTCAAGAACGTAACATGATATCCGGGCGCAAGGATTGCGTTCCGCCCAAATATGCGTGCTGCACTTCGGTTCCTTCAGGAACATAGGCATGTAGCATGACTCGGATAACTCTCGGCATCATACCGTTGATTTTTGGTTCTTGCATGCAGAACAGCGGACTTGAAACCGCATCGAATGATTTTCTCAGAGCAGTGGCAGGATTCAAGCTTTTCAAATCGTCAGTGACGGTGAACATGATATCGATACAAGATGAGAAATGTATCGCGGGATTGTCTTCCCATAGAGTTTCGAATAGTTTTTTGATTCCATTTTGTATTGATTCAGGATCATCGCGAGGTATTTGAATGGCTCCCCGTACCGCAACAAATGTCTTTTCCATTGGAAATCTCCTAAAATAGGATTACGAAACCATTTTCTAATACCGAATCGATGATATTGACAACAATCACGCAACAGGCAACCGCTGCCAACTTTGTCAAGATCAACATAACTTCCTTGATAGGCAAGATACTATCTTTGATCCATATAAAAAATACCAACAGCATTAAAAGCCCTGCGTACATGATGTGGAGCCAGGTAAACAGTTCGAGAACGGTGACGATGCTATTGATATACTCGCTCATTAACGGGAAATAAAGGCCCAGTGCAAATAGAATCAGCACGAAGGCATACAGTAACAGCATATAAGTTTGAATTCGCCCGGAAAAGGCCAATACACGACGAGCTATCAACATATTGAGAGTATACCATAAAGTAATCATACGGCACAGGTATCTGTGAACAGACTTGAAAGGTTTGACTTCATGTTGGTAATCGAATATTTATAATTGCGGAATGTCTGATAAGAGCATACCATGGGGATGAAACCTACACATACACAGGAGTTGAAAATGACTGGAGCGAAAGCCTCGTTGAGAGCATTGGGGATTCATGTACCCGATATTCTAGTTCCGAAACATACGTGTGATTTAAAGCGATGGGCTGTTGTTGCCTGCGATCAGTACACGTCAGAGCCCGAATACTGGCAGAAGGTGGATGATTTCGTAAAGGATGCTCCCTCATCCCTACGCTTAATATTTCCTGAAGTATACCTTGATCAAATCCAACCTGAACGTCGTATCGCAGCGATTAATGCAACCATGCGTTCATATCTCGAACGAGATCTGTTCGATACCTATGAAGAAAGTTTTTTCCTTGTTCATCGAACGTTTAATAAAAACCCCGGACGTTGGGGATTGCTCATCGCACTTGATCTTGAGCAGTATGATTACGCCAAGGATTCGAGAACTTTGATACGCGCGACAGAAGGGACCATTCTGAGCCGTATCCCGCCAAGAAAAGAAATCCGTAAAGACGCGTTGTTAGAACTGCCCCACATTCTGGTTTTGATCGATGATGTACAAAAGACGGTCATCGAGCCATTGATTCTGATGCATGAGCAATTGCCTAAAGTATACGAAACTGAATTAATGATGGGAGGCGGTACTGTACAAGCCTACAGGGTACAACGGGAAGAAGTGCTATCGAAAATCTCACGAGCATTCCATCATCTATTTGACCGGCTTGATCCGGAAAATCCATTATTGTTCGCTATGGGAGACGGGAATCATTCTCTCGCCACAGCGAAATCATGTTGGGAAGACAAGAAAATGACTTTGAGCGATGCGCAGAGAGAAAACCACCCTGCCCGCTTCGCATTAGTCGAGATTGAAAATATCTATGATCCGGCGTTGGAGTTCGAGCCTATCCACAGGGTATTGTTCAATATGGATAACGAGCAGTTTTTCAATCAGCTGCACCATCATTGTTCTTCATATAAAGTACGTTCAGTACATGACCTGAAGGAGATCGAACAAGCACTAGCGATTACCGATATGATTCAGCGCTTCGGCTATGTCGATGAGCATGGCATGGCTGTTGTTGAGATCGAACATGGAGTTGCTTCGATTGTAGCCGGGACATTGCAAGCTGTTATCGATTCATCGAAAGTCCATGTTGATTATATTCATGGAAGCGACGTAACGCTGAAATTAGGAACTAAACCGAACAATATCGGTTTGTTCTTGCCAGCCATCGACAAAAGGTCTTTCTTCTCCACGGTCGTCACCGACGGTGCGTTGCCGAGAAAGACCTTCAGCATGGGTGAAGCCCATGAAAAACGTTATTATCTCGAAGCTCGGCGAATCACGATGTAGAATCCCTGAGCAATGCCCCTACGTCCATGGCTCCCTGCCTGATGAGTTTGTAGGGGTATTGCGTCGCATCGATGATCGTTGATGGCAATGAATTCTCGGGGAGAATTCCTTCGACAATCAACGGGACTTTTGTTTTAAATTCGCTTACGATGTGTTCAAACATATTCAATGCAGCCTTCCCCGAACTGTTCACGCTGGTAGAATACATCGGTTGGCCCAGAGCAATGAGTATTTCCATGAGAAATGGATCAGCGGGAACCCTGTAGGCTATCGCGCCGTTATGTTTTGTGGGCAAGATTACCGTCAGAGGACCTGGCCAGCAATCAGCGATGGCAGTATCGAGTTGGGCTAGAAGTTCCGATTTGATCATCTCGAGGGTGGCAAGCTGCAAAAAGGGTTTGCCCTCGGGTCTGCCTTTCATCTTTTCAAGTTTTTTCTGACCTTGCGGGACTCTGGCAACAATACCATAGATCGTATCGCAGGGGATAATCGCCACTTCATCGTTACGTAGATTGTTCACGATGATCTCGATTGCATTCACATCCTTATAATTGATTATCTTCGTCTTCATCGGTATTCCTTCTTTTTATACTTTTCAATATGACCGCTAAAACAATTATCACAATTACCGTTGCAAAGGCGATTGTCATCAAAGCCAGAGAGGCAACCCCTTTGTACGATTTCGTGTTATCACTATCGGTATCAACCACTTTTTGTGGTTCGAACGTATCAGGAGAAGAAAAATAGTACACGGTGTCGCCTTTTGCAGTCTTCCCTATGGTAATCGCATTATCAAGCAAAACGTCTTTTTCGTACGAACGTTCGAATAGTTCCTGTAACGATTGTATTTCAAGTGCCGTCGCATCACGCTCGCGATTACGAACCTCCAGGGTACGTTCGAGTTCACGGTTTACCATCAAACCATGAGTGCCAAAGATTCCTTCCAATATGAAATAGACCAATAAAAAGGCTATTATTATAAGGACAGATGATTTGTTTTTCATATCTCCCTTGAAATATTGTAATGCCTGCTATATCATAACGACAGCACCCGATGATGTAAAGCAAAGTGGTAGCAATCGCCATTGTTCTAAGGATATTGCATGGGAACGAACAAAAAGCAGTCAATCGCAGCAAAGGTGGTGATTTCAGCCTTGGTGGCGTTCGCCGTCCTTGCAGGTGGCACAGTAGCGTTTTTTCGCTGGATCATGCCTCTTGGAACAATTAACACCGAAACGCTCTATACCGTCGCCATCAGGATTTTCCCCGTATTGATCGGACTCATCCTTTTTTCGATGGGAGCCATCATGGCAGCTCCCACTACCGAAGAGGATAAGCGTGATTCATTCGATCAGGTAAAGGCTGACGCGGTGACTGAGCCATTCGACCGGTTGCCCGACGGAAATGTCCCTCCATATGCTGAATCCGCAACCGATTTATTCGATGAGATTGAAGCGGCCGGTATCTATCAACAGCAGACAGGCAAAACGAGTATCGGAGCTTCGTATGCGCCTGTCATCGAACCGTTCAAAGCTCCGGAACCGGCTAGATGGCCTTTTGGGATGCCGCTAGACGATGAGCCTGAAGAACCTATCTGGCAAGACGAATACAGTACTCAACCAAAACCGATTGAAACACCTTTCATCATTTCGGAAGAGATTCCTGAAACACAGGCTCCTGTGATACCGTGGACAACACCGAGCGCTGAAGCCATTGCAATCGATTCGGGAGCCAGCAGGGCAATCCTGTTCTCAGATTATCCATATGAAATCACCAAGGGAACGGTAATCGCCGAATTGCTCGAACCGCTTCCTGAAACCCCGATGATGTTCGATGAACGTATTGCCGAATATGAAAAGTCAATTGAGGATTCTTTTGGCAATAGAATCAATGTCGAAATCGAGTCTGCGGTTCAGGGCGATTATGATTTGACGCTCGCGCTTGTGAGTTTTCCGAAGATTTCCGAAGACGATCATTCGAATGTAGATTCTGAAATTACCCAATTAGTCTTGGATAAACTGGGAGATTCTTCGTTCTTCTATGTGATAGAAGAACATAAAATTGCGGTCATCATGCCCTTCTACGGGTTTGACCAAGCCAAGCGATTTTTCGCATGGCTTCTGGATGTGGTCAGCAAGAAGAATAAGGATTCTTATCTCTTTATCGGGTATTCTTCGTTGCGTAATCGTAAAGTCGATCGGGAAACATTGTATAATGAAACGGAACTTGCAAACGTACTCGCTTCCGAGCAAGGCGGGTTCAGCGTAATCGGATTCGATGTCGAAGCGATCGGTTTGTCACAAGCCAACTAATCTATCAACGGAAGATTGATTTCCATCCTGTCTTTGGTTAAAAACGTATCGGGAAAAATCTCTTTCGCTTCAACCAGTAGTTGTTTCAGTTCCCTGTCCGTATAGCGTGGGCTATAATGGATAAGACCCATCTGCTTTACCTGTGCGTCTTTTGCTACCTGGGCGGCTTGACTTGAAGTCATGTGCTTTTTCTCGGCTGCGCTATCCAACAGCGCATGTTCGAACATGCCCTCACAAAGCAAAATATCTGATTGAGCTACATAAGAAGCTATCTTCGGGAACCACAATGTATCGGTTACATATGAAAATGTCCTTCCTTCGCGTTGAGGTCCCAACACCTGCTCGGGATGAACGACGGTCCCGTCGGTGTTCGTCACTTCCCCTCCGTTTTGAAGTATTGCCCATAACGGACCTTTTGGAACTTTCAAGTTAGCCGCTTGTTCAGGATGGAACTGACCTGGACGTTTGTCTTCCCGTAAAGTATAGCCAAAGCACGGCTTTGTGTGACGCAAAGGAAAGGCCTCCACCCTGAAGCCATCCCCCATGTGAACAATACCTTCATCTATCGTACGTACGACAATCTCATAATTAATGTACATGTCGAGCAATTTTCTGGTCTGTTCGACATAATCTTTCAGTTTTGCCGGTCCGTAGATATATAATGGTTCGCTACGATCTACCTGACTTGAAAGCATCAGCATCCCAGGCAAACCGGTCACATGGTCCGCATGCATGTGCGAGATGAAAATGGCTGAAATCTTTTTCCATTTGATGTTGAGCATCTTAAGTGAAATCTGTGTGCCTTCTCCGCAATCGAATAAAAATAATTCGCCATCCCTTCTTACCAATGCTGAGGTAAGGAATCTTCCGGGAAGAGGCATCATTCCACTGGTGCCGAGTACAAATACATCTAAGTTCATACCATCACTACTCTACAGAGGATTTATTCTTGTTGCAACAGTTCCAAAACACTTATTTTCCTTATTCGTCTTAGTGCGAAAAGGACCGTTACAGCAGAAATAATCAACAATACGGCAATCGCCTGAATTAGGGAAAGCCATGAAATTTCTACAGGAAAATCCAATAGATAATAGCGCAGGGCTGGAATATCGGCTTTTGCCAATGCCGACAGCATAGAGCCCAAGCGAGTTCCTATGGCGAGTCCTATCGTGATGCCGAAAACCAACCCGGTTACGGTAATACTGCCGACGACTAAAGCAAAAGCCTTGTGGATACTTCTCGAGGAGGCTCCCAGAGCTTTGAGAAGTGCAATTTCACGATGATTGTCCTGAACCATTTCATGTGCAATTGACGCGACATAGGACGCGGCGACAAAACCGATCATCACGAACACTAACAATATCACCTGTCTGCTGGTGACGAAATTCTGATAGACCGATTGGTTGAACGATTCCCATGTGAGATATCGGGCATCCGGATCATATGTATCTTTCAATGAATCTATTACCGAATCCAATTCATCCGCCCATGCTTCCTTCACCAGAAATTCCGTGCGTTTGGTTGCTGTCGTACCGCTGGTCTTAGCCAGATCATCGAAATGCATGAACACGAGATTTTCATCAAGTTGCCTGTATCCGGAATCGAACAATCCGCTCACGTATACGAACATCGGACGGGCTGTAAGGTTCCCTGATTCTGGAACGAGCATCAACGCTACCCTGTCACCTACCGTGATCTTCAGTTTCTTTGCCATCGTGGTACTCAACATCACCGGTGCCAGCGACTGGTCTTTTGCAAGCAAGGTCCCTTCATAAGTTATCTCATCAAGTCTGACAGGATTGAAATAACTCGGATACACCCCTTTGAACCGTGCCTCGTTCGTCGCGTCACGTGAATACACAATCCCGTATGCAACAGTTACGCTATCAATACTATAAACAGAATCGATCAATGTCCGTTCGACATCTTCAGGCAACAGCGTGTTGGATTGGATGTGCCCATCTTGTAATGTGACATACTTTTTTGTCATCGCTGAAATCATACCATCCATGAATAACATCGATAACACCAACGGAATCATCACAAGAGCTACAAGAGCGATCGAACCTATGACCCGTCTTCTCCGATGAGGAAAATCACGTGGAGGAAACAGTAGTCTCATCGCAAGCCACACATGGCGTTCTTTACTCATGCCAATGGCTCCAATATACGGTTATGCAATAGATAGGCCGCACTGCATCGTTTCGCCGTCTGGCGATCGTGTGTGACCAATAACAGTGCTTTTTGTTCTTCTTGGACAAGCGAGAAGAGAATATCGGCGACTTGAGCCGATGCTTGTTCATCAAGAGAACCCGTGGGTTCGTCTGCGATGAGCAAATCGGGATTATTCATCAATGCTCGACAAATCGCGACTCTCTGGCGTTCTCCTCCGGATAATTTCAACGGTGATTGTCCGAGTCTGTCGGCCAGTCCAACACGCTCCAACAACATTGTTGCCCTCGGCTTTGCTTTGTTCATGGTCAAGCCCGCTATCATCGCGGGGACACAGACGTTTTCCAATGCCGTGAAATCATCCAGCAGTAGATGCGATTGAAAAATAAACCCGATATGGATATTCCTGAACAAGCTTAGTCGTACATCATCGGCGATTGACAAATTCTCACCTTTGAACATCACTGTTCCTGTAGTCGGACGATCAAGGGTCCCGGCGATATTGAGCAATGTACTTTTACCGGATCCGCTTTTACCGGTAACCGCGACCGATTCGCCTACCGCTATGCTCAAGTCTATACCATCCAGGATGCAGATCGAACGATCTCCATTTTTGAAGGTCTTGCCTATCTTGTGCAATGATAGCAATTCTGAGCTTTCTTGACGGTTATCATTCATGATAAAGCATCTCCATGGGTTCGATGGCAAGCATCCTCCGAATACCTATGAAGGAATTCATGAGGGCAAGCAGTATGATAAGGGCACTGGCAAGGATAATTTCAGCAGGCTTCACTATGATGGTGAACGGATAGGCAAGTAACGAGTTACTTTTACCCGAAAAAAACTTTTGTAACGAATTGAACCAGCTGAAGATTGTTTGGATATTATCGGTAAGTAATAATCCGAGACACACCCCCAAAAGAATGCCGAGCAATGCAATTAAGGTGCCCTGGAGTAAGAATATCACACAAATGCCAGATTTTTTGATTCCCAAGGCCCTGAGCATTGCAGCTTCCCTGCGTTTATGGAATAACAGTCGAGCGGATGAGTTGCGGATATTCACTCCCATGATGATGAACATGGAAAACAAAAAGAGGTACATCAATGTTTTTTCGAGCAGAAGCGCTGAATAAAAAGCATCGTTCACTTGTTGCCATGATCGTACTTCTGCTTCGGGGAAGACCTCAGATAACGCATCTGTCACTTTATGGGGATTTGCCACGTATTGATCTTCTACGTACACTCCGAAAGTGACTGTCTTGGTTCCGGTCATCTCAAACAACCAATCAAAATCGGCAAAAAGTGTCGATGCATCAAATTCCGCGAGCTTTGTAGAAAACATACCTCCCGCAGTAGCTTCCGCGATGAACGGAGCCAATGTTGCAGTTCTTCCGGGCCTTAGAAAAGTTATCCGGATACTGTCACCGATTCTGACTGCGAGTTTTGTCCCGATGGTACTGCCGAACATCAATTGGTTGTCCCGTTGGATGTCTCCCAACGCAATATGTGAAAGTTCAGTGAATTGATTATCGCTTTCCCAAAAAGATGATGGGATGGCACGGATTCTCATGGTAGTGCTTCTTCTTGATGAGGTATCCTGGATGAGAGCTTGTAGATCGATGAAAGGATACGCTGTGGAAACTCCGTTGACAGCTTTGATACGGTCGGTGATTTCACCAAGATCGAGAGTCTGGATAGTATCCACCGGCATGGAAACCTGTGCATGGAACGATTCGATCGAGCGTACATGATGAAGCAAATCCCATTGCAGACTGTTCATCAGTGACAGGATAGTGATCAATGCCATCATTCCAGCTGCGATGCCGGCCAGGATTCCTACATTCGCCTTGCGGTGTCTGTTGCCTGTTGAAAATGCATACCGCCACGTAAGGGTGAACGTCATCCGAATATTCATTACAACCTACCGATATGTGATGGACAATACTGTCCTGCCATCGTTCGCATAACGCACGTCGACGTACGGTTCGCCGCGATCATAGAGTGTCACAACAGATGTGCCTTCTTCAGCAAAAACAACCTCTTTTACTTTTACATCGGATAGCCACTCGATGCTTGAACGAACTGTTCCCCCATCGTACCATCGCTCGACACGATTCTGCAACGATTCTCCGGTTGTTTCCGTCATTTTAAGCAAATTTTGATGCTCATCATACTGATAACTGATCGTTTTGAGAACCTTATCGTTCTCGATGAAAGTTTCTTCAACAATACTTCCATATTGATCGTATGCGGTAGTTACGAATTGATTGTCTATCATCTTGCTTACGACAAGATTCCCCTCGTCATCCCGCTTTAGCGACGGTATTGAAAATCCGCGGTGTTCTTGCCATACGCTGGAAAGTACAGGGCCTAAATCGGGTATCGTAATGATAGTGAATCGATCTTGGCTTCCTTCAGCAAAAGTTATCCCGTCTATATCAGCATGGACAAAACTGACAAGCGTGTTCTGGTTTGCATCAATGGTGAATCCTCCGGCGAGAGACCCGTCAGAAAGGCGCCAAAATTCGGTAATCATTGTTAACCGCCCATCTTCAATAACTCTTTTTGAAACAAGACGATTGTTATCATATGAAAACAACTGGATTTTGAGCGTATCGTTCTGACTTTCGGTGATGCTGACAGGACGGCCGTTTTCAAAGACACTGCGTGTTTTAATCGAATTCGAAGGATTGGTGTAATCGGTATGGATGACGGTTTTCTTCGTCACAGGGCCTAGTTCACTAGTAACAACGGTCAGGTATTGCATCTGGCCGTCTAGATAAAGTCTGCTTTCAGTCGTTGCTGCGCCGGATTCGGCTTCTTCCAGAATCCAACCTCGTGAAATATCCGAACCATCGGCTATCGAGTCGATCTTTTGGCCTATGCTGTTTGAGATATATGCCGATCCTAATAATCTGCCGACAAATAGCAAGAGGACTCCTGCAAGTAACCATCGGCGATTAACGACGCGTATCATCAGGCAATTCCAACCAACGTATCGAGGAATTCATCCTTGTCAAAAAGATGGATATCCTTGTACGTTTCTCCTGTTCCGACAAATGCTACCGGTATGCCCAATCGTTCGCAAATCTGAATTATCGTGCCGCCTTTCGCGGCTGAATCATACTTTGTGAGAATCAACGCGTCTATCCCGATGGCATTGTTGAATAATTCAGCCTGGCTTAATCCGTTCTGTCCGGTGGTGGCATCGATAACCAAAAATTTCTTGTAATTCTGGGCATCTACCTTGGATTTGACCACCTTGTCGATTTTTTGTAATTCTCTCAACAGGTGTTCTTTGTTATGCATCCTTCCTGCCGTGTCGGCGAGGACCAGCCGTTCTCCTTTCGCGTGTGCGCTATCGATCGCATCGAACAAGACCGCACCCGGGTCGGCACCCGGTATGTGCTTCACAATCCTGCATCCCACACGTTCAGCGTGTAACTCTAGTTGGTCGATCGCAGCAGCCCTGAACGTGTCTGCCGCGGCCATCATCACCGAAATCCCCATTTGTTTGTAATATGCGGCCATTTTTGCGATGGTCGTGGTTTTCCCTACCCCATTGACTCCCAAGATGAGAAATAGATTAGTCTTTGACAGGTCGATTTCCGGTTTGTAAGCCACTACCCTATCTTCCAGCAAGTGTTTCATCAGTTGTTGAAGTTCCTTTTGGCCCGTCGTCTTGCTACTTTTCGCAACCTTTCTTATCTCATCTGAAATAACCATCGAAGCCTTAGCCCCTAAGTCCCCTTCGATGAGCATATCTTCTAGATTCTCAAAGAATTCTTCATTGAATGTCGGTATTCCAAATAACGCTTTCAATCGTGCGCCAAATGATTTGTGCATCTACGTATCCTCTCTATCAACGGGAACTATACTGGCTTTTACGATAATAATCAAACAATCGGTAGATAAGGCTGAAGGTTTCGACCACCGCATAGGACCCAAAGGCAACAATTGCCGGTTTCATCGCTATCTGGTAAGTCGGATCATCAAACGCAAAGGAAAGATTATTCATGAGGATCGCCGCTCCTGTCGCCAATAACACTTTTCCCAACGAAGCATATGCTTTATCTTGAGCGATCAACGGAAGATTCGATTGCTGTATCCAATTTGGGTTGAAAGTAATGGTGATTGACTCGCCAGGTTGTGCGATATGGCCGTGGTGTGTTGCCCAATCCGTTTTTTCTGCTTTATAGATACTGGGGAATATGGGATTTTGCAGGAACAAGGGCAAATCATACGAAATTTCAGCATCGATCGTGACTACTCCGTCTCCCTGTCTGCTATACAATAGGATCGGCGGTTGAAAAGTCGGCTTCATGTTGAAATACACGTTACTTGTCTCGCTTTCTCGAACGTTTACTTCCGAGACCGCTTGGTCGAACGAATCCGCACATGCCGTTATGGAATAATCACCGACGGGCAAGAATGTATAATTCTGGATTTGGCTGTCACCAATGTAGAATTGTGCATGGGCTACTGACGCACTTATCTCCAATGCTCCATAGGAGGATCCTGTCAGGTGCGATAGAATATGCATCACTCCACTTTGAAACAGTGTTCGTTCAAGCGGAGGGACACTGATCTTATCGAATAGTAAATCTAGTTCGTTTCCTGACGGGGCATAAGCAATGATTCTGATCCGTTCAAACTTGTCGAACGGTTCCAGGATGATCACGTACAGCATGTCCACTGAAGCTTTTCTGGCAATATAGTCCAGTACGGTAACATCCGACGCAAAAGGGAACAAAGCTTCCGGAAATTGTTCGTCTAGGGCAAGCATCCGCAATGAAACACTCGTATGCTCACTGATCTTTTCTAAAGGTGTACTCTCCGATTCAGGGGGCATGTTACCGTCATGGTGTACGACATACTGGTGGATAGCCTTACTTTCGGCAACATCAAACGCCAACTGCAATCGCTCATTCAACAAAAATGCCTGACGATCACTCAGTTCTAGAAAGGTAATCGTTTCCTCCATGACATCGAGATAATACCGGACCGTACTGGATGCGGAACTAGAAGTCCGGTTGATGACCGAACAACCGATCGTCCATTCAGATGCATATGTTGATGATGTCATGCAAAGAAACAGAAAGAGAAAGAGGACTGTCCGGTGCCCTCTCATCGTATCATGCCTCCGAATTCCATTTAAGGTATGTTTCAATGAACGAATCGATTTCTCCGTCCATGACGGCTTGGATATTTCCCATCTGCTCTTCAGTACGGTGGTCTTTAACCATGGTATATGGTTGGAATACGTACGAACGGATTTGGTTACCCCAACTTATTTCCTTCTTTTCCATCGCGTATTGGGCGTGTTCTTTCTTTTGTTCTTCTTCATAATACTCGTACAGTCTGGAAGTAAGGATTTTCATAGCCAATGCTTTGTTCATGTGTTGGGAACGTTCGTTCTGACACTGCACGACTATACCCGTCTTCAAATGGGTTATCCTGACAGCCGAATCGGTTTTGTTGACATGCTGCCCCCCAGCACCACCGGCTCTATACGTATCGATTCTGAGATCCTGCGGATCGATATCGATTTCAACACTGTCCTCGATAACAGGTGAGACATAGACACTCGTGAATGAAGTGTGTCGCCGTTTATTGGCATCGAACGGTGAAATCCTGACTAACCTATGCACTCCGGCTTCACTTTGCAGATATCCGTAAGCATATTTGCCCTTGATTTGCATGGTCACGGACTTGACTCCGCCTTCGGCTTCGAGCAAATCGATGATTTCGGCTTTGAAATCGTGACGTTCACACCAACGAAGATACATCCGCATCAACATTCTTGCCCAATCGCAGGCTTCGGTTCCCCCTGCCCCCGCATGCACTGATAAAAAACAATCATTCGAATCAAATCGGCCAGATAACAACGTTTTCAATCGAAGTTCTTTGAATGTCGATTCAATATTCCTAACGTTTTCTTCAACCTCTGATATTATCGAATCGTCTTCCTCGTCAGCATAGGCTTCAAGGATTTCATCGACGTTGTCGATATCTGATATGAGATCTTTCCATGGCATCAGGGTGTCTTTCAGGTCGTTAAGTTTTGAAAACACCTCTTCTGTATGCTTTTTGTCATTCCAGAAGCCTGCTTCGAGTGTTTCCTTTTCCAGCTCTGCGATTTCTTTTGCAAGTTGTTCGTGGTCAAAGACGCCTCCATACGTCATAGGCTTCCTCTTTTATAGTTTCGAACACTTGTTGGTTTTGTATGGTCATGCGCGCTCCTTTGCTTTTGCAGATTTCGCTCGTCGCTCTATCCTCAAGCCAAGGGTGAATCCAAAAGACTCTTGGGGTTGCAAATCGAATTCCCACATTGGCAAGACGAGAGAGTATTGGTACAATACCTCGATTCCTGCCAGAGTGACAAGCTTTACTGAAAAATCATCCTTGACGAGATGGAAACGGTTATTTGAGGCCAGCACCAGGATGTTTCTGTTTAGTTCATCCGATATGCGTACGTTTTTAAGATTGGGAACAGCAATTTTTCCTGCGGGTATTTGACGAGTGCGGTTAGATTCGACGGTATATAATGATGTCGAATCGGATCTGGTACCGACCGAGAGGTTTATTTCACTGCCGAACATTCCTTTAGAACGATATTTGCCAATGTTTGTGATTTGATATTCGACTACGATCGAATGGAGACGGAACTTATAATGCTTGGTAAGCCGGATGTCGCCTATCGAAAAAGGAATTTGGCTGAAGTCATTGGCACATATGAAATCCGTACCGCTTTTATCACCTTCCGCTACCGAATACTGGACATCGCAGGTGTCGAAGCACACCTTCGGATTGTGCTTTGCATATTGCTCTAACTTCAAGCCTGACATTACAAACACATCGTTGAACACATGTTGCGGGCTACCGTCCCGAATCGAAAACATTGACGTCCGTTCGGCTTCCTGGGCATACCCGGTGAACGTATCGCCATAATTCCATCCGGAGGATATGTGATTGAGTTCAGTAAGCACGGCGCCCTTCGGGTCAATCACCACGGATATGTTTTTACCCATGACAACCAATTCTTTCTGTCCGTCCAGATCAATGTCGACGGCACGGGGATAACTGATATCTCCTTGCGCGCAAAGCATTCGTTCCACGTCATTTAGTGCCTTGTAGACCAATTTCCTGTAGGATTGACGGTAACAGCCTCCGGTAGAGTCCAATACGTACGGTGTTCCATTCATTGCCTTCAACAACAGGTGTTCGACTCTTTTTTTAATATCGCGGCTTTTCTTATGCAACCTGAACAATTCCATCACATCAAGGATTCTTCCATATAGATGGTTCAATTCCGGATATTTGACCAACATGTAGTTGAACGATCCAATATCGATGACGGATGAATCCAACCCATACCATCCAGCCGGCAGATATCCCTGTTGAGAAATTTCACCAAATGGGATTTCAGATAGCAAATTTGTCGAGTCTGCGAGTTCAACGAATGGTTCTACCAATTGAATGAACAGATCAAGGATTGTGGGCAAATTGGGCATCTGCACTTGCGCTTGCATCAACTGATCGAGGTTGATCATAAGCGTGGTGACATCCGGCATGGTATTGCTCATCACCTGGGTGAGCGTATCACTGAATTGACGGTAAGAAATTGATCCTTTAGCCAATGAAGCGACGAGTGAGTTTACTGGATCGTACGTAGGGAATACTTCCACTCGTTTCCCCATTTCTTGCATCACGAACGGTTCGTTGTCAGTCTGGATACCACGCAACCTATCGTTGGTGGAGATAATCAAGCGTTCAATCGAACACATGGCCAGAGTGGAAACGGTCATCGGATTCCATATCTGGTTGAATAACCAGATGCATCTCGGCCGTTTAGAGAATCGTTTCCTTATGAATGTGGTGAGTTCTTCAATCTGAGCGGATCGGTCTTTGCTTGGGATTATCTGGAACACTGGCTGGTAATACCCGCCTGAAAAAAGTTCGAGCTGGTCTTTTTTACTGAGGTCGGCAATAAGCATATTCATCTCGGGATGGTTGGTTTCAAACCATTCCAGTATGAATGCGGAAATGTACAGATGGAGTTTCAAAGGCGGATGTTTGTATAAATACGTCAATAACGGTTTGTATACATGTGCCAGCACCTTCTCAAGGATAGGTGCTGGCGTACCGGCCGACAATTGACTGTAAGCTCCTACGATCAGTTTCATGAAACCGCCATCTTATCCAAAATTTTCTATTTTGCCTCCACGATACATTTTGTCGGGCAGGCCTCGGCAGCCTGAACGATCTGTGTCATGGGGTTCGCATAATCGATTTCGGAAAGGAAATTCACAACTTTGCATCCCGATTCAGGAAATTTATTCTCGCAAATCTTACACCCGATACATCCGACTTGACAAATTTTTCTTACTTTTCCGCCCGGGTCGTTGCTATTGCATGCGATCGCATGGCTACCTCTGGCAGGAATCATCCTGATAACTTTCGTCGGACACACCAACGTACATTTCTTACAACCGATGCACAATGCGGGATTGACCATGATATTGCCTTTTTCATCCCTGCTTATCGCATCGGTAGGACATACTTTAATGCAGGAACCGAGATGAAGACATCCGTATTTGCACGTATTATCTCCTTTGAATAACAAAGCCGCAGCATTGCAATCCTCTATTCCATCATATTTGTAATCAAGTTGCGACAATTCGTGGTTTCCGCGGCAATGGACGAATGCAACCATCCTTTCTGCTGTTTCCTCTGCTTCGATTCCAAGGATTTTGGCCACCTTAGCTGCCACGGGAGCTCCTCCCGGAGGGCACAATCCATTCGGTGCCGTTCCGGCCGAGAGCGCTGCCGCATACCCCGAGCATCCGGGGAATCCGCATCCGCCACAATTCGCACCGGGCAATATCGCCAGTATATCTTCGGCCTTCTCATCTTTCTTCACTGCGAATTTTTTAGCAGCGTATGCTAAGCCCAGACCGAGCAGCAATCCAAGGGCTCCAATTATTAAAAATGCGTTTAAAATATCCATGTCCTCATCCTATCCGAGTAAATTAGAGAGCAGGGCTTTATCGAAAGCCATGAACGCAAGCGCCATCAAGCCCCCAGATACGAATGCGATCGGAACTCCCTTGAACGATTTGCGTACCGGTTGCAGATCAAGCTTTTCACGTAAATTGCTCATCAAGATGATCGCTAAGGTGAATCCGAGTCCGCCAGCGATGCCAGCCGTGAAGCTTTCCATCAGATTGTACCCTTGGGTGATGTTTATCAAGGCGATGCCCAATACGGCGCAGTTCGTGGTGATCAACGGCAAAAAGATTCCCAAGGCTTGGTAAAGCGCGGGGGAATTCTTTTGGATAACCAATTCGACAAGTTGCACCAAAGCAGCGATGACGAGGATAAATGATAGGGTCTGCAGGTATTCAAGCGAAAGGGGAACAAGGAGGAAGTTATAGACTAGCCATGTGATAAGTGAGGCCAACCCCATAACGAAGGTAACAGCCATACCCATACCCAAGGCAGATTCGCTATTTTTTGAAACCCCTATAAAAGGACACAGGCCTAAGAATTGGGTGAAAATGAAATTATTAATAAAAATGTAGGTGATTACAATGCCGATATAAGCCATGATTTACCCCCTCTTCCTTCCGGTCTTCCAATTGAAGAAGGCCTTTAGGAAGCCCATGATCAACAACGCACCCGCAGCGAGGGTCATGATACGTATCGGATATTGGAAAAGAACCGGAATCTTTATCACCCCATCGAACGATCCGATGGCAAACAACGTCCAGGTTCCTGCGCCAAGACCTTCGCGCAATGCTGCGATGAGTAACAATGCCAGCGTGAACCCCACACTCATTCCTATCGCATCAAGAATCGAATCGAAAACAGAATTTTTATTTGCGAAAGCCTCTGCCCGACCGAGGATAATGCAATTTACCACGATGAGAGGTAAAAATATCCCTAATGATTCGTAGAGAGAGGGAGCAAACGCGTGCATCACCATCTCAACGATCGTCACGAATGAAGCGATGATTACTATATATGCGGGGATACGGACACTATTCGGGATTACATTTTTCAGCAATGAGATGAAAATATTTGAAAATAACAGTACGAACAATACCCCGGCACCCATGCCTATGGCGTTGACCACCTGGGTGGTAACTCCTAACGTGGGACATAACCCAAGCATGATGATAAAGGTGGGGTTTTCCTTGAAAATACCTTTGGTGAATTCTTTTAGATGTGCGTTTGCCATTACTTGCCCCCCATGGATGTTACGAAAGCAGAACCATATGCGAGAGCTTTCGCGATCCCGCTGAACGTGACGGTAGCGCCGCTGATGCTCTCAGCATCAGTATTGCCGAGTTCAGTTTTTTTCACCGGTACGGGAGAACTGTTGCCACCGGTTCCGATAAATTTGTCCATGTATCCGTCTGCTTCTGCTTTTTTCCCAAGTCCCGGGGTTTCGGCATTGCCAAGTAATTTTGCAGCCATCACAGAGCCATCGACAGCATAGCTGGCAAGTACCGTCATTTCACCTCCGTAGCCCGATCCCAGCACCATTACGATATACCCTTCGATGCCATTCGAAGCGTTCATCAGTTGATAATATTCAAGTATCGAAGGATCTTCCGATTGATTCAACTGACCGATGGCAAGACCTTTTGCGACAACGGACAAAGCATCTTCAACCACTTCTTGTTCATACGCGATGATCTTGTTTTTTGTGATCGCATTCACCGCAGCTAGTGTTGTCGCCGCTACGGCACAGATGAGGGCAAGTGTCATGCCGACAGTAAGAAATCGCTTCATCACTTGGCCTCCTTCTTTTTCACGGATTTTTTCGCAACTTCACCGAAACGCTTCGGCATCACATACCGTTCAATGGTTGGCGTGAATATGTTCATGATGATGATTGCCAGGGATACTGATTCCGGCAACGATCCGAAATACCTGAGCAGGAACGTGAAGAATCCTATACCAGTACCGAAAATGATCATGCCTTTGGCGGTAGTGGGTGAAGTGACCATGTCAGTCGCCATGAAAAATGCTCCGAGCATCATCCCTCCGCTGAAGAGCGGCAACATCACATCTCCCGTGAACAAGCCCATCCCGTTGCGCAATCCACCGAACATCCAAGTAAAAACAATGAATGTTCCCAAGAAGGCGACAGGGATATGCCAAGTGATAATTTTTCTGGCTAACAGGTAGGTGGCACCGATAAGCAGTAAAATCGCCGAAATCTCCCCGATAGAGCCGCCGACCAATCCGAAAAAAGCGTCGATAGTATAAGGAGAGAGAGCATCCCCTAGCATCTGAGATACTTTCAAGCTGAATTGACTGGCAGGATATCCTATCTCGGAAAGAATCGCAGGTGAGCTTAATTGCTGGATCGCACTGTCCCCGATTTGCATTTTGATAGTCGTGAGCATAGTTGCTGAAGAAATACCATCAACCGACTGCACGAACCTAGGCAAAGAATAATTGCTCATAAGACCGGTAAACGAGAAAAACACAAAGACTCTGCCCGCTAGTGCCGGATTGATCCAATTGCTACCCAATCCTCCGAATACCCATTTTGCAACGGCTATGGCAAAAATCGAAGCTAGTATCGGGACGAACACAGGCACCGCAGGTGGCATGTTCATTCCGATGAGCAAACCGGTGAGAAACGCCGATCCGTCCCGGATGGTAAATTCTTTCGAAATACGATTCAGAAGCCATTCAGTGAAAACACTGGTAGCGATTGAAACACACAACACCAACAATGCTCTGAATCCGAAAGCGAACACGCCCCATAAAGCTGCGGGTGCGAGTGCTATCGAAACATTCCACATTATTGCAGAAGTGTTTGATTTCGCATGCAGATGGGGTGATGACGATACGACAAGAGTTGGAGCTTCCATTCATTTCCTCCCCATTTTTTTTCCAATTTTCATTGCATGGACCAATGGAAGATGTGCCGGACATGTATATGCGCAACACCCGCATTCCTTACAATCCATGAGATTGAGCTTCATCGCATCTTCATATCGTGCATGCTCGATCAACTTATTTAATTTTGTCGGTTGCAATCCCATGGGACATACGGCCACACACCTGCCACAAGAAATACATGCGGTTGTCGGTGCGTCGTGTTCTTTCTGGTGATCCAATGCCAGCACGCCGCTCGTGCCCTTAGTGACTGGAGTCTGGTCATCAAAGAATGCAAAGCCCATCATGGGGCCGCCTGAAATCATTTTTTCCGGTTGGCGGGATGTGCCGTTGCAGAAACTCAACAAATCAAACACCTTGGTGCCGATCGGAACCCTCAGGTTCTTTGGTGTTGAGATTGCTTCTCCGCTGACTGTCACCACCCTATCGATCAGGGGTTTTCTAAGGACTACCGCTTCAAAGATTGCGTAGGCGGTACCCACGTTCAGTACGACCGCTCCGACATCGATCGGAAGTTTTCCCGATGGGATTTCTCTGCCGATGGTCGCCTTGAGTAACTGTTTTTCATCGCCTTGGGGGTATTTGACCTTCAACGGTTCGACAGTAATCGGATAATCAGCCATATTGATCGCCGCACGAAGAGCCTGGATGGCATCAGGTTTGTTATTTTCAACGCCGATGATAATCTTTTTAGGTTTCGTGGCCTGGGCCACGATCATGATACCGTCAAGAATATGTTCTGTTTTTTCAAGCATCAGACGATGATCCGCCGTCAGGTACGGTTCACATTCAACTCCGTTCACGACCAACGCATCTACGGACTTGCCTTTCGGGACCATCAGTTTTACATGAGTCGGAAATGTTGCACCACCGGTTCCGACCACTCCCATGTCCTGGACTATCGCCAGGATCTCTTGGGCATCAAGTGCTCTGAACGGATGATATTCCCACTGTTTTGGTTCGGCATCATTATCCACAGTAATCACATACGCATCACATGCAACACTGTTGGCCAACGTGACTTTGCGTACTTCTTTGATGGTTCCTGTGGCAGGCGAATGGATGTCAGCCGAGATAAATCCAGAGGCTTTCCCTATTTTTTCTCCGATTTCAACCGTATCACCTTTTTGTTTTAGTGCAGTTGCCGGTGCTCCGAGGTGTTGAGAAAGCGGGACTATGAGTTCGACAGGCATCGGCAGTTGTTCGATTGCGCATGAAGAACTCAATGCTTTTCTATCACTCGGATGTACACCACCCTTCCTGAATGTCGCTATCCTTTGCATTGAGATTCGACTCCTTACCGTGTGATTGGACGTGCATGTCCAGATACCGCAACATGTATATTTCCAGTGCATTGCGGTAATACGTCTTCATATTGTACCTGAAAAAGGGTATAACAGTAAATATGAACCGCATCTTCCGATACGCTTTTTGGAAACTGAAAGGAGTGAAAGTCTATGCACTTGTCGGCCGAAGTGGCACCGGCAAGAGTTTTCGCTCCAAATTAGTTGCAGAAAAGCATAATATTGAACTGATCATCGATGACGGACTCCTGATAAAAGGCGATCGGATACTTGCCGGGAAATCTGCCAAACGCGAGCAAAACTTCCTTACGGCGGTCCGCACCGCACTATTTGATGATGATGAGCAGCAAAGAGAAACGATCACGGCATTGCAGAAAGAGAAATACCATCGGCTACTTATCGTGGGAACATCGGAACGAATGGTTCATAAAATAGCAGCTCGGTTAAAATTGCCGGAACCAGAACGAATCTTCAAAATCGAAGATATCGCATCGAAGGAAGAAATCGAGACTGCGATGCGCATACGTTATTCCGAAGGAAAACATGTCATCCCTGTTCCAAGCATCGAAATCACCAGGACATATCCGCAAATAGTCTATGATTCGATGCGTGTATTCTTTAAGAACAAAGCCCGCTTTCCTTGGAAGAAAGGTCGCATGTATGAGAAAACCATAGTTCGTCCTGAATTCAGCAAACATGGAAAAATCACCATGAGCGAAGCCGCTTTAACTCAAATGGTCATTCATTGCCTTGATGAATTCGACAATATGATCAAGGTAAAAAAGGTCGTGGTTAAGGTTGAGACTGACGGTTATAATCTTACAGTAAAGCTAAGGGTTCCCATAAAACACCAGATATCCAGCACACTCGCAGAACTTCAGGAATATATTGCCGATTCTCTCGAACGATATGGTGGGATTTTCGTTACCGGAGTGAATATTGAAATAGAAGAATGGGCTTAGTTGGAGTTCATTGGTTGTTCGGATGATGCGCTCTTGTCTTGGACAGTTGGTTTTGGTCTCCGTCTTTTTGTCCTCTTACGCACCATGTTCTGCAAATCATCGGTCTTCCGCGGTTTATGGGATGCTTCCTTACGTTTGCCCCTACCTTGAAACGGCGCCCTGTTTATCGGTTTTCTTGTCTTTATGCAGTGTTTCGGAATATCATACCCGGCATCTTTGAGTAACATCATCGCCGCGACTTCAACATCATAGTTGGGAGGTGTGATCGGACTGACCAAAACCTTTATCTGTCGATAGGTTTCTTTGAACAATTCTTCAGGCGTGGTCCCGTCAAGCTGTTGAAAGACAATCATCGGCTTTGTAAGGGCTTTGAGCATTTCTCCCTTTTCAAGGTCATTGTCGATAGTTTTCGATCCGGAATTCTGGGCTGCTATTATCTTGGCGTCAAGTGCTCTCAGCGATGTGTTAACTTCTGGGAAATCGGTATACACGCTCAAGCATGGAAGCATATAGACAAGCAATCGGTAGCGTTGTAATTCTCTCAAAATGGGAGCGGATGCACCCGATCCGAGGATTTTAACGACCTCTTCGGTCAATCTCGATGTCGATACTCTCGCCAATTCGTTAGCATACCGTTTAATCGTACGTTTTACGGACCCTTGAAGAGAAAATCCAGTCGTTACGGCATATTTTATTGCTCTGACCATACGCACCGGATCTTCGATAAAACTCTCGGGCAGCGGAAGTACGGAACGGATTCTTTCTTTTTTAAAATCATCCATCGCATGGTTATAATCTATGATAGTGCCGTCAATCGGATCAAAGTATAATGAATTAACCGAAAAATCCCTCCGTTTGGCATCTTGCTCCGCGGTTCCATAAATCGTAGAGGGTCCGTCACTTCCGTCTTCACCCGATCTGAACGTTGAAATTTCGAGGACTTTGTCTTTGAATATCAGATGGACCAGTTTGAACCGTTTTCCGATGATCCTTGCATTCCAGAACATCTTCTGGACTTGACGGGGAGACGCGGAAGTTGCGATATCGAAATCCTTCGGTTTGCGACCCAGAAGCAAATCGCGGATAGCACCGCCTACGATATATGCCTGGGCTCCTGATTGTTTTAATTTCCGAATCGCCCAGATTGCGTCCAAATCAATATCGCGCATATCAATACCATGCTCTTCTCGACTATAGATTTCTGCGAGCGGCATGTTTTTTCCATCATCTTCTTTTCTATACCGTATGAACATCGTTTGACCGTCTATGTTGCGCTAATGGTTGGATTCAAGTAATATATTGTACCATACAGGATAAAAATGCAACAGGAGCACTACATGATACAACCTAGAGTACTGAAGGGTTTTCGCGATTCGTTACCCAAGCAAGAGCTTGTGAAGAAATATATCATTTCCACATTGGAATCTGAGTTTCAAAAGTATGGATTCGTACCGATCGATACGCCTGTGCTTGAATATACCGAAGTGTTGCTTGGGAAAGGAAACGGAGAGACGGACAAGCAGATTTTCAGCTTTAAGGATAATGGCAAGCGAGATGTAGCGATGCGTTATGACTTGACCGTCCCCTTTGCCAGGTTCATGGCAGAGCACAAGAATGAACTCTCATTGCCGTTCAAACGCTTTCACATTGCAAAGGTATGGAGAGGTGAGAATCCACAAAAAGGACGTTACAGGGAGTTTTTTCAATGTGATTTCGATATCGTAGGTATTGATTCGGGATACGCCGATTACGAGATCCTATCGATGATGCACAGTTCGCTTTCTTCGTTGGGCTTGAAACGGTTTACCATAAGGATCGCGCATCGTGGTTTATTCAATGATTTTCTCAACGCTATCGGATGTCTTCCCTACTCGGTCGAAATCCTACGGTGCGTGGATAAATTAAGAAAAATCGGAACCGTTGAAGTCTTTGAACAACTGAAAGCGATTAGTGGTTCATCGGACAGCGCACAAGCCATAATGGATTATATCACTGTCGAAGGACAAAAGACAAATCGTGAAATACTAGCACAGCTCGACCGATTGGCCGGCGGAACTTCAGAACATGCCCGGCGTTTGCACACGATACTTTCATTGCTTGAAGACAACGGCATCGAAGCCTCGTTTTGCATCGATCCTTCCATCACGCGCGGTTTGGACTATTACACTGGTATCGTGTATGAAACGTTTCTTGATGACCTAATCGAGATCGGTTCTGTCTGTTCAGGCGGACGCTACAACGAATTGGCATCATTGTACACCAACGAGCATATTCCGGGTGTCGGCTCATCTATCGGTCTTGACCGCCTGATCAGTGCGCTGGAGGATTTGGACAGCGATTTGCTGACGCAATCTTCATCAGCCGATGTGATCATTTTGAATCAAGATTCCGAGTGCATTCCCCATGGTTTCAAACTAGCCTCCCAATTGAGAGCACTTTCGATACGATGCGATCATTTTCTTGCTGATAAAAAACTGGCAGCGCAATTCAAGTATGCAGAAAGCAACAACATTCCCTTCGCAATCCTGTTCAGTCAAGATGAATGCGATCAGGGATTGTGCACCCTTCGTAACCTGGCGACCAGAAGCGATACGAATCGCTTGAATATATTTGAGGTTGCCAAAATCATAAAGGACGGTCGTAATTGACAGCGATTATGAAACACCTGCCCGTCTATCAACATCGATCAGATATTCTCGATGCATTGGAACATAATCAAGTTGTTGTCGTTGAAAGTCCTACAGGTTCCGGCAAAACAACCCAGATTCCGATCATTCTCGATGAAGCGGGATACACATCCGACAAGATAGTTGGAATTACCCAACCAAGACGAATTGCAGCCCTGTCGGTTTCTGATTTCATAAAGCGCCAGCTGGAGGACGAAGGCTCGTATGTCGGCTACAAAATGAGGTTTTCGGACACCACCGATAAGGATACCAGGATAAAGGTGATGACCGACGGGATATTGTTGATGGAATTTAAAGCCGATCCCATGCTGACAAAATATGCAGTGATGATGGTCGACGAGGCCCATGAACGGAGCCTGAATATTGATTTTGTATTGGGGTTACTCAAGAATGTACTCGCAGCCAGGCCGGAATTTAAAGTAATCATCTCCTCTGCCACTATTAATACCGAGGTGTTTTCACAGTATTTCGACAATGCTCCGATAGTCCATATCGATGCGCGGGTCCATCCGGTGAATATCGTGTATCAACCGCTACGCAATCAGAACCAACATGAAGAATTGTTTGAAAAGATTGTCCATATCATCGATACGCATGTGCGAACAGGTGAAGGAGATGTTCTGGTGTTTCTTCCTGGTGAATTCGACATCAAGACATGCGTGCAGTATCTGAATACATCCACATATCGTTCCAAGCTGGTCATCAATCCATTGTTCGGACGGTTGAGCAAGGATGAGCAATCCAAGGTATTCATCCCCACACCGGCAGGCAAAACCAAGGTGGTGGTTGCTACCAATATAGCAGAAACAAGCGTTACGATAGATGGGATAACGATTGTCATAGATTCGGGAGTCGCGAAAATAAACTACTACAATCAAAAGGATTTTACTTCTTCATTGGTCAGCCTGCCGGTATCCCAATCATCGTGCGAACAACGGGCGGGACGTGCTGGACGAACAGCACCGGGAGTGTGTTTCAGGCTGTTCGACAAGAATGACTATGCTATCAGACCGTTATACGGTACTGAAGAAATTCTGCGCACAGATCTTTCAGAAGTGGTTCTCAGGATGTCGGAGCTCGGGATATTCGATTATGAACATTTCCCGTTTATCACAAAACCAAAGAACAGCGCTATACAGAGTGCCGAACAAACCCTTCGATTCATCAATGCGATCGATGCCAAACGCAGATTGACATCGATCGGTACGCTTATGGTAAAATTCCCCTTACTGCCAAGACATTCTCGTGTGATCGTCGAAGCAATGTTGCGTTACCCGAATGTCTTGGACGAGGTCATCATCGCAATCTCGTTCTTATCTTCGAAAACCCCGTTTGTACTTCCCCCCGGACAAGAAGACGAAGCCCGTAAAGCGCACCAGAGTTTTGCTTCCGAACATGGTGATTTCATTTCATTCCTCGACATCCACGGACAATTTAAAAAACAGAAGACCAATGAGGAACGGGAGCGGTTTTGCAAGCGATATTATCTTGATTATCCGTCGATGGTTGAGATATTGCACGTGTCGGAGCAGATAGCTGAAATTGTTTCTGAAATCGGGTTCCCAATATCCAGCGGCGGATCAGTACGTGATTATTTATCATGTTTGGCTGCGGGACTTCTGCAATTTGTCTGTATCAAATCAAAAAAGAACATGTACAAGAGTCTTACGGCAAATCTGATTTACCTCCATCCCGGATCTGCGTGGTTCAGGGAGTTGCCACAATTCATCATAGCCGGAGAAATAGTTCAGACGAGTCGTATGTATGCGAGAACGGTCTCTCCTCTACGCAGGGAGTGGCTTGATGGTATATCTGAAGGATTACGAAAACGTCTCACCGCATTGAAAGATGCTGAGGGACATGAACGATCGGACAGGTACGAACGGCAAAGCGAAAGAAGATCCAGATCCGTAGAAGTACAGCAGAAAAGCAACAAATCCTCGGATAGGAATGTTATTACCATCTATCGGCACGAGTATGTGTTGGAATCACCGAAAAAAGGGAAACGCGAAATAGCTATCATTCCTTTGGGCGAGCTCGAATACCTTTCGAAAATGCATGCGACCAGTGGAAAAAGGCCTAAGAATTTCCCTGCGGCATTACTATTTAATGGACAATATATTCATTACGGTGACAAATTTTTCACTATCTTAGAGTTGGTTGGAAAACTGCAGCCGGCCAAAGGTATACTCGACAGCCCTCCGACCGGAATGTATTATGCATCAGATCCCAAAGTCCTAACCGATAATCTTGAATGGATTTTGGCATTCTGCCGTTTGAAGAAATCAAAGCAACAGATAGGATTCATTGCGCTCGATGCGGTGGGTTCGGGCGGGTACCGGTTCACGGTCGTCAAAAGTTTTTTTGAAGCGTTGGACCTTTCATTATACTCGGTGGGAGAACTTGTCGATTCTATCGTTGCAAAGACATACCCGAACGAAATGCGGATTGCAAAAAAGGCCTATGAGTATTTGCTTAAAATATTCGATAGGTGAAAGTTGTCCATTTCAATTTGATTTGCAGGGAAAAATAATCGGGAAATTTTCTTATAACCAGTACACCCCGTACTTTTGGCATCGCCTTTCGTATCGCCAATTGTAATAATATTTAAAGTTTTTTTATGCGGTAGCAAAACTTGAACGGAGACACCATAAAATTTATGTCACTTTTATCTTTGTTATCTTTGCATTGGTCCGGGTAGAAATTTTCAACATTGCAATGACAATACCGTGAAGTTGGAGATCATCCACATACGATGTGGATCTCAGATGATTGAAATAATCAATGATTGATCAAGGTGTTGAAGAGTTCCCTTTCCTTGTGTTTGCATGATAACGAACCGAATTGAACTGCCGGAACGTTTTTTATCCCCTTCCAAGGCTTCCAAAAAACGTTTGGTTTCTTTCACACGGTGATGAATATCAAATCCATAGGACTCGAAAACGGCAATCGCCCTGTGTGCATATGGTTCGTCCGTGACACGTAATGCCACTCCGGCTTGAAGTGCTTTTACCGTTCCCCATGCGACCGCTTCACCGTGTGACCATGAAAAGAGATTCCCAACGGTTTCCAATGCGTGGGCAAATGTATGTCCGAGATTGAGCATTGCCCTGAGGCCGATCTCTTCGCGGGGATCGGATTCGATGTAACGGCGTTTGACTTCGAGCGAAGCAATCACCAATTCTTGGAGCACCATAGTATCGAGAGACAAAATCTTGTTCTTTTTGGTTTCCAAAAGTTCCATTAGCCGGCTGTCCGGGGATAACAGGGCATGTTTGATAACCTCCCCCAATCCATTGATGAATTCTTTTACAGGCAAGCTCGAAAGCAACGGGGGGCAAAGATAGAGGTGTCTCGCGGGGTAGAATGATCCGACAAGATTTTTTATCCCAAAGATATCGATTGCCGTTTTACCTCCAAGAGACGCATCGACCATCGCGAGCAAGGTTGTCGGCACCAATGCAAGTGAACATCCGCGCATATACATCGAAGCGGCGAAACCGGCGATGTCGCACACCACCCCGCCTCCAAAACCTATGACCACGCCGTCTCTTCCCATCCGCAAACGAACAGCCGCGGCACAGATTTGCTCGACCGAGTCCCATTTTTTGGATATCTCGCCCGATTCCAGGACGACTTTATTGATTTCGGGGACAGCGAGGAAATTGGTAGTTGTCGAATCGCATACCCATAGCGCGATTTTTTGCGAAGCCTTGATCGTCTCGATGATATCATCGACTTGTCTGGCAAGGTACACCGAGGTTCGTTTTTCACCTAAAAAACAATCGTAAAGATGTTTCATGGTTTCTTATACCCCCAATTTGAGCCGACTTCAAGCATACTTATTGAAAATCATACTCTTTTAGACCATGATATGCACATGATTTCAGGATATTTCGATTGGGCGGCAACTACGATGATGAGCGAAAGGGCTTTGGATGCTTACCATGATGCTGCCCGGCATTGCATCGGGAACCCTTCGGCAGCCCATGCACTCGGACGTCAAGCAGCAACCATGTTACAGGACATGAGGGAAAAAACCGCATCACTGTTGGACATCGATGTCAAATCGGTTGTGTATACGAGTGGCGGAACAGAGGCTAATTCGATTGCGATCTTATCGCAGTTGTGGAGAAGAAGCCCCAAACGGGTAATCTTCAGTTCTCTTGAACATGCGGCGGTTTCCCAACATAAAAGATTGCTCGAAACAATGGGTTTTGAAGTCGTTGTGGCCCCTTCGATCAACGGGTACCTCGATGTCGATAAATTCCGTTCTCTTCTCAGTGATGACGTACAATTGGTATGTGTCATGTTGGCAAATAATGTCGTAGGTACGGTACAGGACATTCCTGCGTTGGTCTCGTGTGTTCGCGAACATGAAAAACTGTCCGGTAGAAGAATCCATTTTCATTGCGATGCCGTCCAGATGATCGGCAAAAAAGATCTCAAGCTCTCGACTCTCGATATCGATTCAGCTGCTATGAGTGCTCACAAATTCCAAGGCCCGCGAGGTGTCGGCCTTCTCTACGCTCCCTCCGGTTCACTGGAAAGTCTTTCAAAGGGAGGAGGACAGGAACATGGGTTGCGTGGCGGTACAGAGAATATCGCCGGAATCGTTGCGATGAACACCGCATTGGAAGATATACGTGAAAACATTCATCAGGATGCACAACATGTGTTGCATCTGCGAAAACTGCTGGAAGACCAACTGTATGCGACGCGCGGGATCATGCCGGTCTCGCCACGGGTAGACGATGGCAAGGATATATTGAATTCTGTTATGGCGATATCGATACCGGCTTTTCCTTCGGAAGTTACTACGAGAATCCTCAGTGACAACAAACTGTACGTATCAAGCGGTTCGGCTTGCTCGAATAATGCGAAACGGCAACACAATCGGCAATTGGTTGATTTCGGATATCCGGCACACATGGCAAACCATCTGATACGCATCTCCTTCGGTCCATCGACGACTGAAGAAGAATGCGATAGGCTTATTTCTTGCCTACGACACATTGCCAGCGGCAATATAACTAACGTAATGAGGTGAATTTGGTGGATTACACATTGTATCTTGTACGTCTTGGTGAAATTTCACTCAAGAAAATGAATAGGGACATGTTCGAGGCAAAGCTAAAGCACAATATCAAGTATAAGCTGCGACCATTCCAAAGCCGGATAACGAAGCAAAAAGGAAGAATGTTTGTCCAAGTTGATGAAAAAGCTCCGGATGAATTGGTGAACCATGCTCTGGCAACTACTTTCGGTATCGTTGGTTTTGCAAAAGCCCTCTCTTGCCCTAAACAATTTGAAGAGATCGTAAAGATCGCCACCACCATTGTGGATGAACCGTTTTTCAACAGCGCATCGACATTCAAGGTCGAAACGGTCAGGGCGGATAAAACTTTTCCGATGAAATCATACGATATTTCCGCTGAACTAGGACACTTGGTCCTTGGTCGCCATCAGAATATGACCGTAGATGTTCACAATCCACAACGAATTTTATATGTGGAGATCAGGGACAAGGCCTATCTGTACACATCCGATCACAGCGGGCCGGGAGGCTTACCCGTAGGTACCGCAGGTCGGGGGATGCTGATGCTCTCAGGGGGAATCGATAGTCCTGTCGCCGGTTACAGGATGGCAAAACGTGGATTGAGATTGGAAGCGGTGTATTTCCACGCCTATCCTTATACTTCTGATTTGGCAAAGGAAAAGGTAATTGCTTTGGGTAAGATCCTCTCACCGTTTTGTTCTCAACTACACCTGCATGTTGTTCCGTTCACCGATGTGCAATTACATATCAAAAGTCACGCACACGAAGAAGAAACGACATTGCTCATGCGTGCTTGCATGGTGAGAATCACCACCGAGCTCGCGGCACAGCGAGGTTGCAAATGTATCGTTACCGGAGAAGCACTATCCCAAGTCGCATCGCAAACCCTTCAAAGCATAGCTTTTACCGATAGCATGACCGAATTGCCCGTGTTCAGGCCCTTGATCGGAATGGACAAGGAGGAAATCGTCCAGACAGCCAGAGCAATCGGTACGTTCGATACTTCGATTTTACCTTATGAAGACTGTTGCACGATTTTCAGCCCGAAACATCCGTTGGTCAAACCGAACCTCGAAAGCATACGAAACAGTTACGAGCTAATGGACATTGAACTTCTTTTGAAAGAAGCTCTCGAGAATACCGAATTGATTCGATTATAGTTTATGGTGAGTCAGGGATTGCAGGCACTGCAGGATTCTTTATTCGGACAGCTCGGCTCTGTTTTTGTCTTCGTGTCGGTGCAATAGAATCCGGTCCCTTTAAAAATCACTGAATTCAAACCGAAAATCCGGCGTACCTTGGCTCCGCAATTCGGGCAGGTTTGCAACGGTTCATCCTTCATGCTCTGTTGTAGTTCAAAGTGATTGAGGCATGAATCGCACTCATATTCATAAATTGGCATGTTGGTCACTTCCTCCGGCTGTTTGAAATAACACATCGAACATTCTTGAAAAACCGACGAGTTGGGCCTGCGATAACGCCATACCCGTAATCTCTACGGCATCTTCATTGAGAATGAAAAGATTTGTCAGATCTCCAAGAGGCAACTTATTACGCCTCTTTTCCGAAATATACGAAGTTTTCAGTAAAATGTTAAGTGAATTTGCCAATTTTGCATTCTTCATCACAATCGTTCCGTTCAAGATCGGGTTCCCGTCAGCTGAAGACTCGATTACGAACAATATGCTGTTCATTTGAAGCAGGACGCTAAGCGGAATATCGAGGCCGATATCAATCATGGCCTGCGGTGAATTTGCATAGAATCCAAACATAGCCTTTTGCATTTTCGCTGCGGAAGAAGCATCTATCAATGTTGTTCGATGTGCATAGGTTTTCTCATAGGCTTCCATATAATCGCTGTTTGAAAATAACAATAGTCCGCTTTTCGGTACGGCGGCATATAATCCCATCATATCATTTGTGAAGTAATGGGTTTTGTCGTTCTCAATCTTTTCCCACCCCGGAGACCAGAGAAGTGCCGTATTCGTGATGAAACGCGGATAGTTCCCCTCGAGTCCCCCGAAGTATGCATAGGCAGACAGATCTACTTTTTCGGTTCTCTCTTCTTCGGTGGCATTGGGATCATAAAGAGAAATAGAAATTCGATCGGTTCGATCAAGCAGTTGACTTACCGCCGGATCAACGTCTTGTGAGAGCGACTGATCACCAAGTAACTCCCTGCCCTTCTGCATGTCCATCGTGATCACGAGATGTGAAGGTTCTCCCATTGCGGAAAAGTAGGGTTCTTCTTTGAAAAACGAGGTGGTCCGACAACTTGAGATAAGTAAAAGTGCTGAAAATATCAGTGCTAGAAATGGCCACCTCTGTTTCAATATTACAATCTCCTGACTGCTAACCTCGCTGAAGCATCACCACATTCCGTTTCAATACTATCGTCCGATATTTCAAACAATAACTCATCTGCTAATGTTTCGGAAGAAATATATGGTCCGAACAATTGAACACTTTCTTTTATCAACTCATCACCATGGATATATAACTTGATTCTGTCTGCGACATCAAAACCGCTATCCTTCCTCAAATTTTGAACGGATCGTACGATGTCCCTGGCAATACCTTCCAATAACAATTCATGAGTTACCTCGGTATCGAAGCCAACGGTCAGCGTCCCTTCGTTCATGACCTTCATATGTTCGCGCTCGTTGCGTTGTACCACGATTTCATCGATTCCAATTTCAATCGAATGATCTTCGTAGTACACGGAGATCTTGTTACCATCCAGGATATTGCCTATCGTTTCACTGTCGAGTTGCTGGATGCTGGCAGCGACGGACTTCATATGTTTTCCGAGTGTGCTTCCCAGTACTTTAAAGTTCGCTTTTGCCTGATAAGAAACCAAATCCGACTCATCGTGTCGCACCGCCACTTCTTTTACATTGAGTTCTTCTGCAATGGTCGATTGCATGCTCAACAGGATATCCCTCTCGTCTTGTTCCCTGGTTACCAGCACGAGTTTCTTTAACGGTTGACGAATTTTCAGATTGTGGGAAGAACGCAGGGAACGACCTATTGTTATAGCTTTTTGAGTCAAGGCCATTGTTTTTTCCAACGCTTCATCCCGAAGGGTTTCATCATATGCGGGATAGTTTCCTAGATGGATTGATTCTGCCATGTTTGCTGTTTTTAGATTTTGATAGATCGCTTCGGTAGTGAAAGGTATTACCGGCGCGGCGATGTGGATGAACTTCAGCAGCACTGTGTACAATGTGTTGTAAGCCATCGCCTTATCGGTATCGTTTTCAGATCGCCAGAATCGACGGCGGCTTCTTCTGATATACCAGTTGTTCAAAGAATCGATAAATGCGACGATTGCCTGGCAACCGCGCTGCGTTTCGTAATGATCCCAAGCTTCGGTCACCTCACTGACCAACGATTCACATGCAGAAAGGATCCACCTGTCCATCGGATTGTCAGATTGAGATGCCATTTTATCATCCTTAGGTTCCCAACCGTCTATCTGTGCGTATGTTACGAAAAAAGAATAGGCGTTCCACAGCGGAATGATGAGGATTTTTAATACTTCCTTTACGATATCTTCGGAGAATCTCAAGTCTTCCGCACGTGTGACCGCACTGTTCATCAGTGCAAACCGCAATGCATCGGCTCCGTATTGATTCACTATCTCCATCGGATCCGAATAGTTCTTCAACGATTTTGACATCTTCTTTCCATCGGCGGTAAGGACAATCCCGTTCGTAACGCAGTTATAGAACGCGGGCTTATCAAACAATGCAGCACCGATGATTACGAGCGTATAAAACCAGCCTCTTGTCTGATCCAATCCTTCACAAATAAAATCACCGGGAAAATGCGATTCGACGAATTCCTTATTGTCGAACGGGTAATGATTCTGTGCATAAGGCATTGAGCCAGATTCAAACCAACAATCCAACACGTCTGGAATTCGGTGCATGGTACCTTTTCCGTCGGGACTCGGCCAGGTAATATCATCGACAAAGTGTTTGTGAAGATCGGTAACCCGTATTCCACTATGCTTCTCAAGTTCGTCAATTGACTCGATGACCTGGACATACTCAGAGCCGTCAGATTTCCAGACAGGAATCGGGTTGCCCCAGAATCTGTTTCTACTGATAGCCCAATCTCTCGCTCCTTCGAGCCATTTGCCGAATCTTCCATGCTTGAGGTGACTAGGTATCCACTCAATCTGCTCATTTGCATCGAGCATCGCTTGCTTCAATTTATTAACGTCAACATACCAACATGCCATTGCACGGTAGATCAAGGGAGTATGGGTGCGGTAACAGAAAGGATAACTGTGGACGATGGTTTCCTTCTTGATCAACTTACCGTTATTCTTGAGCCAATCGATAATCGATTTGTCCGCATCTTTGACAAAAACTCCCGACCACAGGGATACTTCATCGGTAAAGCGACAGTCGTCATCAATCGGGCAAACAACCGGAATCCCGGTTCCTTTCAACACTTGATAGTCATCTTCACCAAATCCGGGTGCGGTGTGTACGATTCCGCAACCATCTTCGATGGTCACATAGTCTCCAAGCACGGTCAAGAACGCCCCTGTCTCTTTCAAATCGGCGAAGAACGGGAACAACGGTTCATAGCGCAATCCTGCCAATTCTGAACCTTTGTAGCGTTGAATGATTTCATACAGTGAAGAATCACGATAATAATGAGAAAGCCTGGCCTCACCAAGGATGTAATACTCATTGCTTTGCAGGTCCTTTACTTTTACATAATCGATTTCAGGACCTAATGCCAATGCGAGATTCGAAGGTAATGTCCATGGCGTAGTAGTCCACGCCAGCATGTATGTGTCATCGGTCCCGTCGAGTTTAAACCGAACGGTAATCGCCGGATCGGAAACATCTTGGTACCCGCCGAGATTTACTTCGAAATTTGATAACGGAGTCGCCAACGCCGCACTGTATGGCAGGATGTTATAGCCTTCGTAGATAAGACCTTTTTTATATAACGTTGCGAATACCCACCAGATGGTTTCCATATAGTCGGTGTCCATCGTCCGGTAGCCATTCTCGAAATCGACCCAACGGCCCATTCGATTGATGGTAGCCTTCCATTCGGACGTATAGCGCAAGACGATTGACCGGCATTGCTCATTGAATTTTGCCACTCCATATTCCTGAACAGCCTTGTGGCCCCGGATGTTGAGAATTTTTTCCATCTCGTATTCAACCGGAAGGCCATGACAATCCCATCCAAACCGTCGGTTGACCCGTTTGCCCTTCATCGTTTGATAACGGGGATACAGGTCCTTGATCGTTCCAGGAACAAGATGTCCGTAATGGGGAAGTCCGGTGGCAAACGGAGGTCCGTCATAAAACACATATTCATTATCCGGACTTCTGTTTTCTACTGATTTCCTATATATGTCTTTATCTTCCCAGAATTTCTGGATTGCTTCTTCCATCTTGGGAAAATCTGTCTTTGGATCAACCGGTTGAAACATGAACATAGCTCCTATTGTATGGGAATCGACGACTAACCAACATCTTGGTGTCTTGTGCCCACTATAGTCATTTCTTCCAGTATATTCAATCAGTATTGACAATAGACATCGTAGGCAAGTAGCATGCACACATGATTCGGTTCCCGGTTCCTAAAAACATAAGACAATTTTCTGAATTTTTTATTAATGCAGGATTCTCTCTTTATATCGTCGGCGGAGCGGTAAGGGATTACTATCTGAATCGACGAAACGATGATTACGATTTTGCTACGGACGCTTTGCCCGAAGAAGTGAAACAACTGTTCAGGGCAGTCATTCCCACCGGTATCCAGCATGGCACGGTCACCGTTCTATTCAAAGGGGCTTCGTATGAGGTCACCACGTTCAGGGTGGACGGAGAGTATCATGACGGCAGGCGACCGACATCAGTTGAATTCGTGCGTTCACTGGAAGAAGACCTCAAAAGAAGGGATTTTACGATAAATGCTTTGGCAGTGGATGCCCGAACAGGGGCACTGATCGATTTTCACGAAGGAATGCGACATCTCAGACAGAAAAGTATATGTGCAATCGGTGATCCTGCTTTGCGATTTTCAGAGGACGCTCTCAGAATTGTTCGGGGTTGCAGGTTTGCTTGCCAATTGGGCTTTAGCATTGAAGAGCGGACCTTTTCTTCGATGAAAGAACTTAGTAGAAATCTTTCTAGAATCTCAGGCGAACGAATCAAAAGTGAATTGTTCAAGATATTAGCATCGGACAAACCTTCAAAAGGAATACATCTATTGCAAGAATGCTCCGCTTTGAAGATCATCTTACCCGAACTTGATGCTTGCAAGGGTGTCGAGCAAAAAGGGATGCATCGTCACGATGTCTTCGATCATAGCCTTTTAGCTTGCGACGCTGTTCCGAAGGAAAAGCCTCTGGTAAGGTTTGCCGCGTTGCTTCACGATATTGGCAAGGTGACGGCTAAGGTCGACCACGATGGAGAACGTCCGACCTTTTACCGTCATGAGGTATATTCAACCGAATTGTCCAAGATAATTCTCGACCGGCTGCATTGTTCAAACCAAGAACAGGACACCGTATTGAACCTGATTTTTCACCATATGTTCCATTACAGTTCAGATTGGACCGACGGTGCCGTACGACGGTTTGTGAATCGCATAGGAAAAACCGCGCTCCAAGATCTTTTTGATGTACGCAAAGCCGATCAGATCGCCACCACCGGAAGCAATGATTTTTCCCATATCATGTTATTTCAAAAACGAATTGCTGATGTGTTATCTAAAAGTGATGTGCTTACCCTAAAAGATCTTGCGGTCAATGGAAATGATTTATCAGCTCATGGAATACCCAAAGGTCCCGAGATGGGCATCGTGTTTCAGGAATTGCTTGATACAGTGCTTGACGATCCCGGACAAAACACGAAAGACCGCTTGTTGGAGATAGCTAGGAAATTCTATGAAAACAGAATGAATGTACGAGGGTCCTAACGATCGTCGCACAGTTCATCATAAGCGATTTTTGCAGCAGACTGTTCGGCTTCTTTCTTGTTTGGTCCCGAAGCCGGTCCATACGTATTTTTGTGGACGGTAACCTCTACCCAGAAGGTATTTTCATGCTCAGGACCCGTTCGTTTTACCAAATCATATTTTGGGTATGTTTTGTATTTCTTTTGCACATATTCTTGTAGAAGGGTTTTATAATCCTTTCGGTGTTTGTTTTGCAACACGCTCTGGATCACAGGAATCATCAGGCGTTGGATGAATTCTTGCACACTCTTGAATCCGACATCAAGGTAATATGCTCCGAAAATTGCCTCAACACAGTCGGCTAGCAAAGCTTTTTTCGAGCGTCCTCCGGAATACTCTTCACCCTTCCCTATGATGATGAAATTGTCGACACGCAATTGTTTCGCTACGATCGCAAGACTCTCCTCGCTTACGACGAACGATTTGATTCGTGAAAAATCACCTTCATCGAGATTCGGAAGACTGGTGAACAACCAATCGGCGACCACCAGACCCAACACGCTGTCACCGAGGAATTCAAGCCGTTCATTACTGTCGACATCCGCATGAGTCTCATTGGCAAATGATCTGTGGGTGAAAGCAAGATTGAGCAAATCTAGGTTCTTAAATTTAATATCGGCTTGTTTTTGGAATAAAAGAAGCTCCCGTTTTCTCTCATTCGAGATGTCGGGAGCTTTACCAAATGCCTGGACTTTTGAAAAAACTGACATGAATAATTCGTATCTGTTATTTCAAAAGTTTTGCAAGGAACTCGACGGCATCCTTGACCGTTTCGAACTCATTGGCTTTCTCATCGGGGATTGAAACACCCAATTCCTCTTCGATGGCATAAACGAGTTCGTAAGTATCAAGGCTATCCGCTCCCAAATCCTTGCGGAAGGAAGAATTCATGTTGATGCGGCTTTCATCAATCTCAAGTTTCTCGGCAATCAGTTTTTTTACTTTCTCAAAAACAGCATTTGAATCCATTGGTTTCTCCTCATTCAATTAATCGTCAAAGTAAACGGTCAAACCATTTTCTCTTGCTCGATTATCTGTTTGCCGCGGTAAAACCCGCATTTTGGGCAAACCCTATGGGCCACTACGAGATTGCCACAGGTGCCGCATACGCTGAGTGTCGGTGCAGCCAAACGCATGTTTGCAGCTTTTCTCGAAGCAGCGCTAGCTTTTGAAGTCTTATGTTTAGGTACTGCCATATTTTATCCCCTTCATCCAAATTATACTCTTGTGAGAATAACGAAATTACCGTTTCATGTCAACATCTTCATTCTGCCAACGAGTTTTTGGGCTACCAATTCAGGAACCATCTTGCTTATATCAGCTCCGAACGCTGCCATTTCTTTTATCGCTGAAGAGCGTAAAACAAAAAATTTCGGATCAGTTGGCATGAACATAACTTCCAATTCAGGCAGCAATTGCTTATTTGTCATCGCTAATTCAAATTCATAACCGAAATCCACCAGCGCCCGTACTCCTCGAATCATGACTGAAATGTTGTGCTGCTTGGCAAAATCGACAATCAATCCATTCCAGACCACAACTTCAACATTGTCATACTCTTTGAGAAGTTCTTTCAACATTGAAAGGCGTTCGTCGGCTGTGAACAGACATTTTTTTGAGATATTGTCCGCAACGACGACCGCTATCGAATCGAATATTTTCGCTGAACGCTCAATCAGATTCATATGGCCGTTGGTGGGCGGATCGAATGTTCCAGGTAACATAGCTTTCAGACTGCTGGCATTATTACGATACATTTTCACCTTTTCTTACTCTCCACGTATTTTTTCATGAAGCTGAAGGTATCGGGGCTTTCATATGGAATCCGCTTCACAATTGAAAAAGTCTTGTCATCCTTCATCTCGATGACAGCGAACGTGCCCCTGCCGATATATGATACTTTTTGGGGAGGAACAACATGTTCCTCATCGGCTATCTTTCGCAATACGCAATCAAAGTGGTTGAATGTTTCGGGTTCGGGTCCTCCTATCGATTGGGCTATCGAATCGATCGGTTTACCGCAGAGAGCGCATGTCGGTGTCGGTTCATGAATCCGTGGAACGATAATCTGCGGTTCATCCTCACCTGTTTTTTTGACAGGGTGTCTAGTTTTTTGATTCTTAAGCGCTTGCTGCTCAGGATTCTTAGATTTTTTTTTCCTGTTCTTGCGGTTTTTTAATTGTTTGACTGGACGTTCCTGCCCGTTACTCATTCAATCACTCCTTATCAAGATACCAAACCATCATAATGCAATTGGCTTAAGGTTGCAATGCAACTACAGATTGGTACGAGATATGTAGCTTGTTTTCATGAAAAACGGGTGCCTTTGCACCCGTTTTCGCAATAGCATGGAGAATTAAACGGTTGGCCGTTTCCTGATAATAAGCTCTGGAATCTTTGCTGCTTTTCCGATTTTCGTCCTGATGTAGTACAACTTTGCCCTTCTTACACGACCGCGGCGAACCACATCGATCTTTTCAATACGTGGAGAATGGACAGGGAAAATTCGTTCAACACCAACTCCATACGATATTTTACGGACGATAAACGTCTTTCGGATTCCACCATTTTTTATGGCAATGACCAATCCTTCATACACCTGGATTCTCTCTTTCTCGCCCTCTTTAATGGTAAAATGTACTTTTACTGTGTCACCAACGTGAAAGTTCACAGCATTTTCTTTCATTTGTTCAGATTCAATTGCCCTGATCACATCCATAATCTTCGGTCCCCTTCGCACTGTATAGTTTCAACTCTTCAAGAATTCGTTTCGAATTTTCATCAAGAGGCATGTCCTGGAGCAACTCCGGCCTGTTACGGAATGTTTTCTCCAGACGCTTCTTGAAGCGCCATTGCCCTATCTGGGCATGATGACCCGACAATAATATCTCAGGAACGTCAATTCCGCAATAGGTTGCGGGTCGCGTATATTGAGGATATTCCAACAAACCGTCCGTAAAACTTTCTTCTTCCAACGATTCGTCGCTGATTACCCCGTCAACAAGACGATACACGGCATCTACGATCACCAATGCCGCGACTTCCCCGGATGAGATTACATAGTCGCCAATACAAATCTCGTCATCAACATACAAATCTATGATTCTTTGGTCAATACCTTCATATCGTCCACAGATAATAACAAGCTGATCTTCTTTACTCAACTCCCGTGCATATGCTTGGGTGAAACGTTTCCCCGAAGGAGTCGGATAGATGACACGCTTGTTTTTCGCTTGTATCGCATCCAACGCACTGCCCAGCGGCTCAGGTTTCAGTACCATGCCGGCTCCCCCGCCGTACGGAGCATCGTCGCACGTCTTGTGTTTATCTGTCGCGTAATCACGGAAATTTACCACATCATAACTAATTGTGTCACTCGCAACGCTTCTGGCCATGATCGATGTCGTGAAAAAACTTTCAATTATTTCTGGAAACAATGTCAGGATACTGAATTTCATGACAATAACATCGGCTCGAGCAACTCGAGCTCCTTATTTCTCAAATCGACAGTTCCGACATACCGGTCCATGAAAGGAATCAGACAGACTCTATTATCCATAGTAATCCGTACTTCAAGCAACAAGGCCTGTGGTCCGTCAATAGTAGAAATTACCTCTCCCACTTGTTTTTTGTCGACCAAGATGTGGCAACCGATGAAGTCGGCTGCATAATACTCACCTTCTTCAAGCAACGCTGCCTTGCTTCTCGGTATCCACACTTCCCATCCCGAAAGCAACCGGGCTTCTTCAGGGGTATCGATACCAACGAATTTGATATGGATGTCATTCCCTTTGATCCGAACGGTATCGATCACCACTTGTTTCTCATTGGCTTTGTGCCGAAGCAACACTTCCTGCAATTGCAGAAGATGTTGGTATTCTTCAGAAAAGCTGTGGAATTTAATATACCCTTCTACACCGTACGTACCTTTCAGAACACCGGTGGCAAGTAACGGTTCCATCAGTCAAGGATTTCCAAGACGACCCTTTTGCCGCCTTTTGTCGCAGATGCACTGAGAATCACTCTGATGGCATTTGCAATACGGCCTTGTTTTCCAATCACCTTGCCGACATCGTCGGAGGCGACCTTCAATTCAAGGATAGTCGACTGTTCTCCTTCAATGACATTCACCGAGACTTCATCGGGTTTGTCAACCAATGACTTGACGATATACTCAACTAGATCTTTTTCCATTGCGGAACCTCCTGGATTCATTCCTGGACAGTTCTGTCAACGAAAATATTATGTTTGTTGAGAATTCTCTTAACGGTTGTCGAAGGTTGCGCTCCCTTTGAAAGCCATTCCTTGATCCTGTCTTCCTTGAGGACTACCTGTTTGGATTCGTCCTTCTCAACCGGATGGTAATGTCCCACTTCTTCGATGGATCTGCTATCCCTTGCCGATCGGGAATCGATAACCACCAATCGATATGAAGCGTTCTTCTTTGAACCGAATCTTTTCAATCTGATACTCGTACTCACAACTTCCTCCTACTCAACTCAACTACATACCCATGTGTTTCAACATTGAAGCTTGGTATTTTTTATTTTTAGCGAACTTCTTCATGGCAAGCCGCATTTTCTCAAATTTTTTCAACAAGCGATTCACATCATACACCGTCGTTCCGCTTCCATTCGCAACACGTTTCTTCCGCGTAGGTCCAATCATATATGGATTTTGGCGTTCTGTCATGGTCATGGATTGAATTATCGCTTTTTCCCTATTCATTTCAGCCGTATCGATATCATCCTCGCTCACATTGCCTTTCGCTCCGGGAATCATCTCGAGAAGTTTCTCGACAGAACCCATTTTGTTCATCCGATCCAGCTGATCAAGATAATCTTGCAAGTCAAACGTCGCCTTGGACATTTTCTCCTGCATTTTCTCAGCTTCCTTGATATCGATGGTTTCCTGGGCTTTTTCAACAAGCGAAACCACATCACCCATTCCCAGGATACGGCTGGCAATTCTATCTGGGTAGAACGGATCAAGATCCTCGGGTTTCTCTCCCACTCCTATGAATTTGATCGGCTTGCCGACTATCGATCGTAATGATAGCGCGGCACCGCCACGGGTATCTGAATCGAATTTGCTGAGAATTACGCCTGTGATACCGACTTTTTCTTCGAACTCCTGGGCAATGGTGACAGCGTTCTGGCCGGTCATCGCATCGGCGACGAACAAACGTTCGTCAGGGTTGATGGCTGAAGAAACGTTGTGGATCTCATCCATCATCATTTCATCGAGGTGCATTCGACCCGATGTATCGACTATCAAAACATCGAACTGTTCCTTTTTGGCTTTGGCTAGAGAATTCTTTGCCACCGATACCGGATTCTTCGCATGTTCTTCAGCATAGACCGGAACTCCGATTTTTTCTCCCAACACCTGTAATTGCAAGACAGCCGCCGGGCGGACCAAGTCTGCGGCAACCAAAAGCGGACGTCGCCCTTGTTTTTTCAGCCTATAAGCAAGCTTCGCCGCCGTGGTGGTTTTTCCGGAACCCTGAAGGCCCATCATCAATACCACTGATGTCGTGTCGGGTCCTTTGAGGATGAGTCCCTGATTATCGACATCCCCGAGAAGCTGCACCATCTTGTCATACACGATTTTTACGAACTGTTGTCCGGGATCAACCGATTGGAGTACCTTTTCTCCCGTGGCTTCTTCCATCGTCCTATTGACGAAACGGCGGACCACGCGAAGATTTACGTCGGCTTCCAACAAAGCGACTTTGATCTCTTCTACAGCGTCCTGTATGTTCTTCTCGGTTATTTTTGATTTTCCTGAAAGAGAGCGAACTATCTTTCCAAACTGAGCACTAATTGAATCAAACATTCTCCACCACAACTATCGCCTTTACCGTAAAGATTTATACTGTATTATCGGAAGGGATGTCAACCTGTTCCGTAAATATGGTGTCCTTGTCAGCTTCCCATCCCATCCGCCAACTGATCGCTTTTGAAATCCCATGTTCCTGCATTGTCACTCCAAGCAACGTCTTGGACCCTAGGACCGTACGCTTGTTGTGAGTGATGATTATGAATTGTGATTCTTTGCTGAAATCCTCCAAAACATCGAGGAAAAAACCAATGTTCCTGTCATCGAGAGCCGCGTCGATTTCATCTAAGATACAAAACGGAGAGGGTTTTACTTTATATGTGGCAAACAGCAATGCCACCGCGGTGAGGGATTTTTCACCGCCTGACAAGGGAGCAAGCCTATCCAGTTTTTTCCCGGGAGGTTGGGCAAGGATATCAATACCGCTTTCGAGCACATTTTCAGGATCCAACAAGCGTAATTCAGCTCTTCCACCGCCAAACATCCTATGAAACATTTCCTGAAAACTAATACGAATTTTCTGGTAGGAATCGATAAAAAGATGTTCGGATCGAATACGTATCTCATCAATAATCCTGGTAAGATCGTTTTTTGCCTTCACAAGATCAGAAATCTGTTTGGTCAAAAACTCATAGCGTTCTTTTACTTCGGCGAATTCCTCTTGTGCCATGTGGTTGATATATCCCATCTGCTGGATTTGCTTCTTTATCTGGGTAAGTCGTTCACGAAGGATCTTGCTATCTTCTAAGGTATCTTCTAGTCGATGTTCATATTCTTTCAGGCTTCTGCCGTAATGTTCGAAAAACGTACCGTATACACCTTGGATTTGTTGTGTAAGATTCTCGATGTGGAACATGAACTTATCGATTTCCGAACGGATAGCGTGAAGTTTCTCATAACGGAGGTTCATCGCCTCGCGTTCTTCTGAGAGCAATTTATTTTGTCGGTCGATAGATTCTATCACGGTTTCGAGAGTACTCTGCATTTCATCATATTCCCGTGCGATATCATGTTGGTCTTCGGTAATCAACTCCATCTCTTGTGTGCATTGTTTGGCTCGTTTGCTTGCGTTTTCAGCATCCCGAAGAACGTCATCTTCCAAAAAACGCTGCTCATCGATCGTTCGGGCAATGTTCTCTATCAATGCTTTGGCGGTATTGGCTTTCATACTGTAATCAGCAAGTATCGCGTTCAATTGGATGTTGCGTTCGGCAACCTGATTCAACAATACGGTCAATCCACGATTATCCTCTCTCAAAGCGGCGATCGCCCGGCGCTCGGTGTCCATACGATTGCGAATCGTTACCATTTCCGAATCGATCACGTGTTTTTGGGTGATGATTCCTTCGGGAGCCAACAAATCGTCAATAAATGATGGAATCGTGCTTCTAAATGATTCAAATCGGGATTCGATATCGTTGGTCAGGCTCCTGATGTCCGTTAGGATTTTTACCCATTGACGGTCATAATCACTCTTATCGGTCGATTGTCGGCGTATCGATGCGATCGAAGTTGCATAAGTCAGTTGGGTATCGATTACCGATGTTGCTCGACTCAGTGCCTCAAGTAACAGTCTTTCAGCTTTCTGTCTTTCTTTCGTAGTATAACCGCTTTGTTTAAGCTTCTCGTCAAGTTCGGCTACGATCGTATCGGTAATTGTTTGCAAACGGAGGGATAAGGAACGCATGGAACCTTCCAGTTCGATAATTTTCTTTTCGCGTTCTTCTATCTCATGTTCATGATCAGCAATCAACTGAGAAGTTCTTTTGGACTCGTTCTCATTCGCTTCCAGCTGTTGCTTCGAGATGGCGATTTGATCGCGTGCTTGTTCAAGACGATCTTTCTGCTGTTCGGTTTCCAGACTGTCTCTTTCAATCCGTTCACGAATCTTGGCGGCCCGCTCGATTGCCTCGTCATGACTACGCAACGCATCCTGATAGCGTTGTTGAACAAGTTTCAACTGTTGTTTTTTGCTGTTTTGCTGTTCTTCCAAACGTTGGATTCTATTCTGGACCGATATTCGCCGCTCAGATTGTTGCCGCATCAGTTCTTGATGCTCTTCCAACACCTGGCCCGATGCCTTGATTTCATCTGTGAGCGATTGGTAGTCGTTTTGTGCTTTGTCCAAATCATGTTGTTTTGATTCTTTAAGCAGCAATAATGCTTGAACAGTAGAAAGATTGGCATCGATTTCTATCGATAGCATTTCTTCTTCCAATTCTTTGTACTTAGCAGCCTTTGTCGCTTGACTCTTCCGGGAATCATATTGCCGCTTCACTTCAATCAATATCGTTTCTACCTGTTCGATATTCTCTTGGGTTCTTTCAAGTTTCTTTTGAGCTTCGATGGTCTTTGATTTATAACGGGTGATACCCGCGGCTTCTTCGAAAATGTAACGACGGTCTTCGGGTCTTGTTGAAAGTATCTGATCGATCTTTCCCTGTTCCAGAATCGAATAGGCTGACTTTCCTACCCCGGTGTCATAAAAGAGTTCACGTATGTCTCGTAGCCGGCATTGTGTTCGATTGATAAAAAATTCACTTTCTCCGGATCGGAATATCCTGCGTGTAATTTCAACCTCGGTGTGTTCGGTCGGGAGTAATCGTTGTTCGTTATTGATCGTCAGGGTTACTTCAGCAACATTGAGCGGCTTTCGATTGTCAGTGCCATTGAATATGACATCCTCCATCTTACTCGCTCTGAGAGTCTTCGTCGATTGCTCGCCAAGCACCCATTTGATCGCATCGACAATATTGCTTTTACCGCAACCGTTGGGCCCAAGGAGGCTCGTGGTTCCATCAGAAAATTCAAGACGAGTCTTGTCCGCAAATGATTTGAACCCATACAGTTCTACACTTTTCAGGAACAACGGCAACTCCCACTATTGATAGTCTCAGCGAGTATACCATGAAATGATGGGTTTGTACAAATTCCTCATAGATTCGGCATGCTTGTCACGAGCTCCTGAACTCATTAGACTGAATGTATGGAACTACTTTGTGGAATAGATGAAGCGGGAAGAGGACCTATTGCTGGTCCGGTATGTGCCGCGGCGGTCGTGCTTTCCCCGAACTTTCCAATAGATTTGCTCAATGATTCGAAAAAATTGAACGAATCACAAAGGCTTAAGCTGGAACAAATCATTAAAGATGAAGCTATTGCATGGGCAATCGGATGGGCTAATAGAAAGGAAATCGATGAAGTCAATATCTTGCAGGCGACCATGCATGCGATGGAGCGATCTTATAAAAGAATTGCCAGATCGGGATTACAGATTTCTTCGGTTGTTGTCGACGGCAATCGCAGCCCTTCGATCGATGTACCGTGCTTTGCAGTGATCAAAGGCGATGCTACGATTCCTCAGATCATGGCGGCTTCCATCTTGGCAAAGACCGCCCGTGATCGGCTTATGATGTTGCTGAGTAAACGATATCCGTTATGGGGATTCGAATCACACAAAGGATATCCTACCAAAGCCCATAAAGCAGCTTGCAGGCTTTATGGCCCGAGTCCTATCCAGCGATATTCGTTTACCTACTGATTGCTAATTCTGTTTTGATTTGGCTTGTACGATATAGTCAAGTGATTTCTGGAACTCCTTGACGAATTCTCCCAAATCTTCCTGGTACACGACAATTGACTGGCGGATAAATTTTTCTGATGTTCCTTCCATGCCTTTGCTCTCAACGATGTTGAGAAATAAATCACCGTAGACATTCTCTTTCACGTTGAAAAAGTATGTTCTGTCGCCAGTGACTAATCTGCTGGAAAAGACTTCACCTCGAACTCCCATGGTCCACCTCTCTAAAAAAAAACCTGGCGTGGCCAGGCTGGTTGTCGAGCGCCCGACGGGAATCGAACCCGCCTCTTCAGCTTGGAAGGCTGAGGTAATACCACTATACCACAGGCGCTTGCATCTGTTTCTTACGGAAGTTATGTATACAGGAAACTAACAGGATGGTCAATACCATCAGCGAATCAATAATTGGCAATCCTCTTGGTTTTGTAGCGGTAACAGTATATTATTGTACTTCGCATTGGCAATATGCATCGGGAGGATCATGGATTATCGGCATAACTACATAAAGGTGATCGTACATGTCATGTTGGCGTTAAGGCAAGATGAAGGCCTTTCTATCAACACTGGAAGGTCACACTTCGAATTTGCAAGCGAATTGGCGCAATTCGCGAGTGAAATAACATTGCAGGATGTGAACGTTGTCACTATCGAACATGGAGTTGTGGAAGAAGTCAATTCGTTTTCTCCGATCGAGAATGAAAAATCTTTACACGAACCACTACGACACGTGCTCTTGAGGATAGATGATACCGAAGAGCATGATTGGCAGCCTGAGGCCAGCGCGGATGAGATTATCGAAAGCATGGCATTATTGCAACAAACAGGAAATCTTGCACCTCCACAATTGGATAGGCACATGGCTCCGTGGGCCATGATCGCTGTTCCCGGCCCGCTTTGGGCTTCGAAAATTCTCGGTAAAAACTGCGAAGAGTCAAAACTTTGGGAATTGTTTGCCCCGGTGTACAAACTTGATCAGAACAATCCTGTCCAGGCGTGGAAAGAACATATATCATTGGTCAATCATCGACTTGTAACGTTGAATCGTCTCGAAATAGACCACATACGCATCACTACCAAAGATACGGAACTCACCCTAGCCTGTGTCGACCAATCTCGATGGCGAGGAGGTTTGATGCATTTGGGTACAGGCAGGACTTTCATCCCAATGCTCCCTCTTGATCGTGTCACGATGCTGCCCGATCGATTTCGAACAGACGGTGTGTTGACAGCGACAAGACCTTTCAGACTTTTGGCCCGTGAGATAATCGGAGCAAAGTTTTTATTCAGCTCAGGCATGGTCGTTGACTACGATGCCGTGAAAGGAAAAGATATCCTTGATCTGGTCTTCTCAAAAGAAGATAATGCAAGACGTTTGGGAGAACTCTCGCTGATCGATGAATACTATAGTCTCGGTTCTTTATGCGATCGTTTTGATACGCTAAGCCTCGATACACATCTGAGCAGTTCGGTACTATTCGGTATGGGTGAAGCGATTCATCTCGAAGCACTTGAAACATACGAGGATGCTAAGCAGATGGAGCAATCGACAGGCTGTAATCTGAGCGACATCCGTTTCCGCGTACCGTTCGGAAACAAGGACATGACTGTCAGGGCGATTCTTTCCGATGGCAGTGAATTCGTAATAATCAATGAAGGTCATATCTGGTCTTGAAACATCATTATCAAATAGCAGTTAGGAGGTTTTCATGCGTAGTATCGAACAGTATGCGAAAGAGTATGCGAAATTAGTGATCGAATCGGGTGTTGTACTGAGAAATGGGCAATCCGTACACATTAGGACAGGCTATGACAACTATCAGTTTGCCCGTTTATTGGCTCAGACCGCTTATCGATCAGGAGCGCTCCATGTGGTGATCGATATCGATGACCCGCAGCTGACAAAAACAAAAATTGAATCTCAGAGTATCGAGGAGCTTACCATATTTCCCGATTACCAAAAGCAGATAGATTACGAGATGATGGCTAAAGACTGGGCTTTCATCCGAATAGATAACACAGAAGACCGCCACTGGCTGGAGGATGTGGACGCTTCAAAACTCTCTGCAATGCGGAAAGCTGCCAGCAAATGGGGAGCGATTTACCGTCAGAGCAGGATGCGCCATGAACACCCTTGGTGTGTTATTTGCGTTCCGGGACCCGTATGGGCTAAAAAAGTACTGGGAGAGCAAGCCACCGTGGAACTGTTATGGGAAACAGTCGCTCCGATTTTACGACTCGATACCGATGATCCGAGCCTAGCTTGGAAAGAACATGCGAACATGCTTGACATGAGAAGCAAGCGATTGAATTCGCTGAACATTTCGTCGCTACATTTTACTGCTAAAGAAACTGATCTCACGATCGGCTTCAGGAAGGAACACTTATGGGTAGGCGGAGGAGACCCGTTGCCAAATGGTACGTGGTTTTTACCGAATATTCCGACCGAGGAAGTCTTTTCTGTTCCTGACATGCATACCGCCGAGGGAATTGTCAGGACGACCCGCCCTGTATCGGTGATGGACTCGTTGGTAGAGGACGTCGTGCTAGAATTCAATTCAGGCAGGGTTGTCTCATGTACCGCACGCGTCGGACAAAAAGTAATGGATAATTTCCTTGCCATCGATGAAGGGGCCACGAGATTGGGCGAAGTCGCCCTGGTTGATGAGAATTCTCCGATCGCGCGATCAAAAAAGGTGTTCGGTTCGATTCTTTATGATGAAAATGCCTCATGCCACCTCGCTCTTGGTGCAGGGTATCCATCTTGTCTTTCAAATAGCGCGTCCTTGACGACTGATGAACAATTGAAACAAGCCGGATGCAATACATCGCTTACCCACACTGACTTTATGATCGGTTCAGCCGACATGGACATCGTGGCACATACGCGTGAAGGTAAGAAAGTGGTGATTATGAAAGATGGTCAGTTTACGATCTAGCCCGAGGACACCATAAGGCGCAGTCCCTCGAGCGTATGAAGCGGTGATAACTTGTCGATCCTTCCGATTAATGGAGCGATGGTAGCCGACAAGCCACCGGTAGCGATTACCTTAAGGGATTGCGATAGTTCTTCTTCCATTTTGGCGATCAGCTCCTTTACCAACCCGGCGTAACCGTACATGATACCACTTCGGATCGATTCGTCAGAATCTCGGCCGATGGCTTTCTCAGGAACTTTCAATTGGACTTGAGGAATTTGGGCCGTATTGTGAAAGAGTGAATTAACAGCCGTGACCAGACCGGGAGCTATCGAGGCTCCGAGCAAATCTCCGCTGGATGAGACCACCGTGATGGTCAACGCGGTTCCGAAGTCCAGAATCGCGACGTTGTCATTCGGATACATATTGTGGCCCGCAACCGCATTGGCGAGCATGTCGTATCCCAACTCCGGCGGGATCGTCTCACGTTTGATTCCAGGACATATATCATGAGTGACCATCACAGGATCGAATCCAGCAAGTTGTTTGATTACCTTCTGGAACGCCCGCGTGAGATTAGGGACAACCGAACTCACGATCGCTTCGGTAATATCGGTACCCTTGAATGTGCTGTTTTCCAAAAGATGCTCGACGATTACGAAATACTCATCACTCGTCTTTTTGGCATCGCTATAGATTCTCCAGTTACCTACCCAATCGGTACCGTCATGGACTGCGATCACGACATTCGTATTTCCGATATCCATCACCAACAGCATAGGCTTGCTCCTTTTTTTTAAATGGTTACCCCGCTGTGCGATCCATAGTATTCATCCCGTAATGAGCGAATATCTTCATTGGCTAAATATTCTTCAAGTCCGATGATCTTGTCAATAACATTACCATTGGGTGCGAACTCGATGATACGATTGGCAATAGTATCCACGAATTGATGGTCATGGCTATTGAAGAGCACCACGCCTGTAAATGAAATCAATGCATCGTTCAATGCGGTGATCGCTTCCAAATCAAGATGACTGGTCGGTTCGTCAAGGATGAGTACATTTCCTTGCTCGAGCATCATCTTGGCCAATATACAGCGGACTTTTTCTCCGCCGCTGAGCACGGTACAATCCTTCAGTGATTCATCTCCGGTGAAAAGCATCCGCCCGAGGAACGATCGTACGAACGTATCATCCTTTTCAACAGAATATTGACGCAACCAATCGGTTATCGACATGTGTTCGGTAAAGAAATAGGCGTTGTCTTTCGGGAAATAGCTCGGCTTGATGGTGACACCCCAATCAAAAGACCCACTGTCCGGCTCCATTCTGCCGCTGATTATCTGGAAAAATACTGTTTTGGCATAATGGTTCGGACCGACAAAGGCAATCTTATCTCCGTTTTGTACGCTCACACTAAAATTATTCAGTACTTTTTCACCATCGATTGTCTTTGTCAGGTTCTTTACTTCAAGTATGATTTTCCCGCATTCCCGTTCAGGTTTGAACGCTACGTACGGGAATCTTCTTAATGATGGTTTTATATCATCTATGGTGAGTTTATCAATCAGTTTCTTCCTGCTTGTGGCCTGTCTGGCTTTTGATAGGTTCGAGCTGAAGCGTTGGATGAATTCCTTTAATTCGGCGATCTTGTCTTCCCTTCTCCGCTTCTCATCCTTCATCTGCTTCATTGCCAATTGACTGGACAAGTACCAGAAATCATAGTTGCCTACGTACAATTGGATTTTTCCGAAATCTATATCGGCGATATGGGTACAGACCGAGTTGAGAAAATGTCTGTCGTGGCTGACGACTATCACGGTGTTCGTGAATTCACCTAAAAAATTTTCAAGCCAATGGATCGATTCCAAGTCCAAGTGGTTTGTCGGTTCGTCCAATAACAGGATATCAGGATTGCCGAACAGAGCTTGTGCCAGCAATACTCGAACCTTAAGGTTATCCTCTATGTCGGCCATTTTTGATTGCTGCAGTTTTTCAGGAATTCCCAAGCCGCTAAGCATCACTGCGGCCTGTGCCTCGGCTTCCCAACCGCCTAACTCTGCGAACACACCTTCCAATTCAGCAGCCCTGATGCCATCTTCTTCGGTAAAGTCCTCTTTTGCGTAAATCTGATCCCGTTCGGTCATCACTTGATACAGATGTTCGTGACCCATGATGACCGTTTCAATCACTTGGAAATCGTTGAATTCGAAATGATCCTGCTTGAGTACCGCCATCCGCTCTCCGAAAGTGACGATGATTTCTCCGGTATCGGCTTCAATCTCACCCGAGAGTATCTTGAGAAACGTTGACTTTCCCGCACCGTTGGCCCCGATGATTCCATAGCAATTACCAGGAGTGAATTTGATATTCACCTCTTTAAAGAGGATTTGCGTGCCATAAGAAAGTGAAATGTTCGATGCTGTAATCATGTAACGTCCTTTTCGAAAATATCCTACACATATTCGCATGAAAAAGCCAGCCCGTTGAAGGCTGGCTTTAGTCCCTAGGGGAATCGAACCCCTCTCTAGAGACTGAGAATCTCTTGTCCTAGCCGATAGACGAAGGGACCAAATCGGTTACTGGGATGAAGGGATTCGAACCCCTAAAGGCAGAACCAGAATCTGCAGTGTTACCATTACACTACATCCCAACTAACAAATCCTGTTGCAATGTAATGGAACAGGATAAGATTGTCAAGACCTGTCAGGAAGGCCTGATTCAAGGGTAACTTCTTTTGAAAGCGGCTACACGCGCTGATGTTTTCAAATCATAAGGAGAAACGTGACCATCTGCGATATAGCGGTAACCCAGCGCTGCGATCATCGCTCCGTTGTCAGTACATAACTTCATCGAAGGGAAGGCGACTTCTACTTTGTCAATGGATGTGAGTTCTCTACGAACCAACGAATTGGCGGCTACCCCGCCGCCTACGGCCATACGGTTCAATTTGGTATCATCCAAAGCCTTTCGAATCCGTTTCGTAAGGATGTTAATTGCACTCCTCTGGAAAGAAGCAGCGATATTTTCATCAGATTTTTCTGCGCTACCGTTCCAAAATTGGTCGAGTTGGTTTATTGCAGCTGTTTTTAAGCCAGAGTAGGATACGTCATAGGGATGGTCTCCCTTTTGAAGCGAAGGTCCTGGAAACAAAAAGGCGAGCGGATCGCCTTTCTGGGCAAGCCTATCGATCATCACGCCTCCGGGATATCCGAATCCGTAGTGCTTTGCGACCTTATCGAAAGCTTCTCCTATCGCATCGTCAATCGTAGTCCCCATGACGTCGATTTCATCATAACCGTTGACTTTGCAGATCACCGTATGCCCGCCTGAAATCAATACGCCAAGGTATGGGTATTCGAGTGGATGTTCTACTTGGGACGCATAGAGATGTGCCCTGATGTGATCGATTCCAACAAGCGGGATACCCAATGTGGCAGCCATCGCCTTCGCAAAATTCACCCCTACCAGCAATGAGCCGAGCAACCCCGGTCTGTTGGTGACCGCAATAGCGTCAATGCATTCGATGGAAAGCTTGGCCTGTTTCAATGCTGCGCTGACTACTTGGGATATCCATTGAGTGTGTAAGCGCGATGCGATTTCCGGAACAACTCCCTGGTATGGTTTGTGCAACTCAATCTGTGTGGCGATGACATTACTGAGAATTACCGATCCGTCTTCAACGACGGCGGCAGAGCATTCGTCACATGAAGTTTCGATTCCAAGTACTTTCATTCGTAACTTTCACCAAGTATATCAAGATCCAGATCGTCAAGAGACAATCCGCTTTCGATAAAATCGGGATAGAGTTCCATGAAAAATTCAGCGACCAGAGGGGTCCATGATTCGCCACGGACCAATGGTTTTCGCTTTACATGCACTCGTATGACCAATTCGTCAGGCAACGAAGATTCTGCTTTGTGACGTACAAATTTCTTTTCCAGAATGAACTCCATTACGGATCGTTTTTCCGTTGACATACAGTACGGACTATCTGGCGATTGGTCAATAGCCTTACGTTCCTACTTGCAATTGTGAATAAAATCCGTTACCTTAGTGCCGTTCGCAAAGATGCCAAAATAGCTCAGCGGTAGAGCAGCGCACTCGTAATGCGCAGGTCGTGGGTTCAATTCCCACTTTTGGCTATTACCGCAATTCCGATCCTGTTGCATCGCTTGTGCGGAATAATGCTTGATTTTATCGAGATAGCACGAACCCATTAAAATATTTTGACACTCCTGAGTATTCCAATTACTATTGTCAGTGACGGGCGATGATTGACCGTGGCTTTCTTCTTAAAGCATAAGGATGGTTTCTGGTAATCATTCGGGTCAAGGCATACGCTGATCGTTGGGAGCGGTATAATGGATTTTCCCGAAAGGCTACCGATAATTGTTTCGATGATGTTGTTTCTGATCGGTTTTATCGCGCTGACCATTGGTTATAGGGTATTTAAAATTCTCATTATCATCACCGGAGCGGTGATCGGATTAATTGTCGGAGGGTATGCAGCTGCCAATATTTTCTTATTGGGTAACACGGGGTTGAACATAGCATTGGCCATCGGTGCCATTGCCGGTGCTTGCCTCATGATATTGTTTCGTATAGTGCCATCGCTCTTCGCCGGTGCGATCGCAGGTATTTTGCTAGGACAGATAATTATTTCATTCTTTCCTTTTTCCAACGCTATCTTAAGTATCATACTGGCGGTAATCGGTGCGGTTTCAGCAGTTTTTTTCAGAAAATTTTTGATAATTGGGTTTACCTCATTTTCAGGTGCTGTTTTGATTGCTATCGTAGTTTCCGGTACATGTATCGGTCAGAATATTCTCTCAGTTACACAATCCAGCGACTTCCAAAGCGTGTTCAACATGTTCTCTGACGCATCTTTTATAAAAGAATCGTATGAATTATTAACCACATGCACGTCAAAATTCACCTACGGTTGGATCGTAATCGCAATCATCGGTATTGTTTTCCAACTTAAAACCACAAAAAGATTCCAATCTTCAGATCAACAAAACCATTCTGACAAATCAGTTAACCACAGCTCAAAAGATTAATAAGGTCACTACACAAAATTTGACCGCTCGCAAAGCAAGCGGTCATCGGTTGAGTAGCGAAAAGTTTTCTTATTTCTTCAACATCGATTGAGCGGCAGCAAGTCGTGCTACCGGGACTCTGAACGGTGAACAAGAAACATAATGCAATCCGATTTCCTGACAGAACGCGATGGTTTTAGGATCTCCGCCATGTTCGCCACAGATACCGAGTTTGATGGAAGGATTCGTGGATTTTCCCAAATCAACGGCAATTTTTACCATCTTGCCAACACCTGCGATATCGATGGTCGCGAACGGATCGTATTCGAAAAACTGCTTGTCGGTATCATTCACATACGGACCGAGGAAGCTTGCTGCGTCGTCACGACTGAACCCACAAGTCATCTGAGTGAGATCATTGGTACCGAAACTGAAGAATTCCGCATTTTTTGCAATTTCATCGGCGGTGATAGCAGCCCGCGGGACTTCGATCATCGTACCGATCTTGTATTCGAGGGAATCGTTTCGTTCAGTAAAGATTTCATCGATGACTTCCAGCGCATGCTTTTTAACATATTCGAATTCTTTGTAATGACCGACCAACGGGATCATGATCTCAGGATGGACCACGATACCCTTTTTCTTTATGTTCAAAGCTGCTTCAATGATCGCCCTGACCTGCATCCGTAAGATCTCAGGGTAAATAATTGCCAAACGGCATCCGCGGAAACCGAGCATTGGATTGAATTCATGCAAGGATGCAGTTTTTTGAGCAATTTCCTCGACCGAGATATGAAGTTGGAGTGCCATTTCATGGCGGCTTGTATGATCATTCGGCAAGAACTCATGCAATGGCGGATCGAGTAATCTGATCGTTGCCGGCAGACCGTTCAATGCTTCGAAAATCGCTTCGAAATCTTCTCTTTGCATCGGAAGCAATTCCGCCAAGGCTTTTTCGCGTTCCACTTTATTGTTTGCAAGAATCATCTTTCGAACGCTGATGATGCGCTGGCCGCCGAAGAACATATGCTCGGTCCTGCACAACCCGATTCCTTCGGCACCTAACTTCACAGCCATTCTGACATCGTTGGGAGTGTCAGCGTTTGTTCTGACTCCCATGGTTCTTAAAGCATCGACATACCCCATGAACTTGTTATAATTCTGGAAGAGCAACGAATCGGAAGGAGCCATCGAGCCATTGAGCACCTGAACAATTTCCGAGGGTTTGACCGGAATGTGTGCGTTGAAGATCTGTCCGGTAAATCCATCGATTGATATGAAATCCCCTTCATTGATTATCTGATCATTGATGTTCATCACATGGTTGTCATAGTCAATCCTGATTTCACCTGCCCCGGCAACACAAGGGCATCCCATGCCGCGGGCTACGACTGCCGCATGGCTGGTCATGCCACCTCTACTGGTGATAACGCCTTTGGCCACCGCCATGCCGCCGATATCTTCAGGGCTGGTCTCGACTCTGGCGAGAATCACTTCTTTACCTTGGGCAGCCATTTCCTCAGCTTTTTCCGCAGAGAAATAGACTTGACCGCAAGCACCGCCGGGAGAAGCATTAAGACCTCGGGTAACTTCAACAATACCTCTATTATGGATATCGACACTATCTAATACCGGAGCAAACAGTTTATTGAATTCACCTGCCGGAACCCGACTTACCGCCATCTCTTTGGTAATCAAACCCTCTTCAACCATCTCGACCTGTGAACGGAGCCAACTGAAGATCGTTCTCTTACCGTTACGTGTCTGCAGCATGTAGAGCTTTCCTTCTTGGATGGTGAATTCGATGTCCTGCATGTCTTTGTAATGCTTTTCGAGCAGACTGCGGATATCAAGAAGTTGATTGTATACATCTTTGTTGACAGCTTTCAGAGTGTCGATTGATTGAGGAGTCCTGATTCCAGCAACGACGTCCTCACCCTGCGCATTCATCAAATACTCACCGTAGAAATGATTTTCTCCTGTCGATGGGTCACGAGTGAATGCAACTCCTGTGCCACTGGTCTCTCCCATGTTTCCGAACACCATCGATTGAACATTGACCGCTGTTCCGAGCAAGCCGCGGATATCATTCATCTGCCTATACTTTATAGCCCGATCATTGTTCCATGATCTGAATACCGCATCGATGGATTTGAACAATTGGTCGATCGGATCGGTCGGAAAATCTTCTTTGGTCACCGCATGATAGATTTTCCTATATTTATCGATGACCAGTTTGAGATCTTCCACATCAAGTTCGGTGTCGAAATGTTTTCCTTTTTCATCTTTAACCTGTTGTAACGCATGTTCGAAATCATGGTGGGGAACTCCCATTACCACATCACCGAACATTTGCATGAATCTGCGGTAGCTGTCCCAAGCGAATCGCTGGTTGCCGGTCTTTTTGATGAGTCCTTTCACAGAATCAGGTGTCATGCCGAGGTTTAGTACCGTATCCATCATTCCTGGCATCGATTGGGCCGCACCGGAACGGACCGACACGAGCAACGGATTTTCCGGATCACCTAATTTTGCTCCCATGACTCGTTCTAGTCTGGAAAGGTGTTCCAACACTTGTTCGCGTAATCCTTCAGGGTATGCACCATTATTGTTACTATAATAAGCACATGCTTCCGTGCTGATTGTAAATCCCGGAGGTACCGGCAACCCTATGGACGTCATATCGGCGAGGTTCGCGCCTTTTCCACCTAAAAGTTCTTTCATCTTGGCAGTGCCTTCGGCTTTTCCCTCACCGAAAAAATACACATACTTGTGAGTTTGATTGGACATCTTTGTACAACCCCCTGTCTTTCTTTTACTTAATATATTTCACTAATTACTACGGGCTGAATGTAAATGATATAGCCCTCCCTGTCAACAGAGAGGGCTTTTAAACAGAATTTATTTAAATTCATTATAAAAAAATATGGGTATCAATTGTTCAGGCAGTATATGATGCCAAAATTTTCAAGCGAGTCGGATTTTTCATTCTCTCAAGGGCTTTCTTTTCTATTTGACGTATTCGTTCCTTGGTAAGATTGTATAATTCTCCGATCTCTTTCAGGGACATCGGTATAGCTCCGTTTAATCCGTAACGCATTTCTATGATATCGCGTTCTTTTTCGGTCAACATCGCCAGTGCGTCGTTGATATCATCACGCAAAGAATTTTCCATCACGATGTCATCCGCGCTTCGATAATTGTCCTCGATAAAGTCTCCGACGGTAGAATTCGAAGGATCGCCAAATACCGGAGCGTCCAGGCTCACCATTTCCTTGCTGATGGATAAAAGGTCGCCGATAAGTTTGGGATCCATCTGAGTGATCTCTCCCAATTCTTCCATCGTCGGTTCCTCACCAGTATCATGCATGACAACCCGCTGAGCCTTTTGGATCTGTAATAATTCGTTCGCCCTGTTCAACGGAAGTCGGACGGTTCGTGATTTTTCGCAGATCGCTTTAAGTATGGATTGCTTAATCCACCAGACAGCGTAGGAAATGAAGTGATAGCCTCTGTCCACATCATACTTTTCAATCGCATTCATCAAACCGATATTGCCTTCATTGATTAAATCAATCAATGGTAAGCCTTGGTTCTGATACTTCTTCGCAACATTCACGACGAATCTCAGGTTTGCTTCAATAAGGCGTTTTCGCGAAGCAGGATCGCCTTCGGCTGCCTTTCTTGCTATGATTTCTTCTTCTTCTCTGGTCATCAATGGGATTCTATTTATTTCTTTTAGATACATTGAAAGAATATTGGCATCTTCATATTGGTCGGCTGCGGTATGCAATTTGGTACTTTTACTCATCATCGGCCTCCTACAGTGGATACAGCATTTATCATGCCAAAAAAAGGAGAACGTGTGACAAATTGTGATTAATTATACTATTGCAAGCAATTACATTAATACGATGGAGTCATCGGTCAACCACGGTATTCTGTGTAATACGTTCATAGTGTGTCAAAAAAACACAGTAACAAAATTTCAACGTCTTATTGAGTAATTTCGACACATTCCGAGTAGCTTTCCTGGTCAAAAGCGCCCCCTATGCCCATGCTAACCTCTTGATAAGAGCCAACCCAAGGAAAATCTATGGTAACAGTCTTAAACCATTCGCGTCTGTCCGATCCTGCAAACGGTATTTCTGAAAGTCGTACGTCTTGCTGCAGTTCATGCCATCTGTTCTTGATGAGATCGTGAACCATATCCCCTTCGGCCAGGGTAGTGATCCATTTCTTTTTTTTCCCAAGAATATAACGTGCGAATTGAATACTGTGAAATTCACTAAACTCACTTTCCCGAACAGGATGGGGATCTCTTAGCATGAACGCATCATGAAAACATCTGATAGATTGGTGTATTTCCCCGATGCGCGACAAGACCACGCCCAATCTATAAAAACATACAGATGTATCCTTGGGATCGTGTCCGCTTTGACCGGCTAGTGTTGCCTTGCAAACAGCTAGTGCTTTCTTATATTTATCAACCATCTATTCACTCCACATCTATTCGACAGCCTTAATATACTAAAACTTATTTCAATCGGACACTCAAAAACTCTTTTCTATGTCGCTTGACCGTCCACTCGTTTGTGCGTATATTGCTATTGGATTTCGTAAGAAGACGAAACTAACAACATTAACAAAATCAATAGTCATTCAGGAGGACCTTTCATGACAATCAAACCGATGGGAGACAGACTGCTTGTAAAGATGGAGCAGATCCAGGAAAAAACAGCCGGCGGCATCTTTATTCCGCAGACAGCCCAAGAAAAGACCCAGATGGCCGTGGTCTTGGAAATCGGCGATGATGAGGAGATCAAGGTAAAGAAAGGCGATCGCATCCTCTACGACAAATATGCCGGAACATCAGTGAAGGCTGATGGAGAGGAATACTTGATTCTCCACATGACCGATGTATTGGCTGTAATCGGATAAGCGAAGTATCCGATGTTTTGAAAGGGATGGTTTTTTGCCATCCCTTTTTTTTCATCAATCTATTTAAGCAATATCAACTGTCGTTGCCCCATATAATACTGTTGAATATTTATCATTCAATGATTATCAATGAGTAATTTCTGAATTCAGACCGATATGGTTCACGAAAAAAGAAAATTTTCAATCTTGTCGCAAATTCCTGAAGTCGTGGTTTCAGGATGATACGATTCGGGTAATGCTTGGAGCATCCAGGTGCCATAGCGTTTGTTGACGACTCGGCTGTCAAGAATCAGCACTACCCCGCTATCGAGCGTATTTCTCAGTAACCGACCGAAGCCCTGTTTCAGCTTCATCGTTGCCTCGGGCAAAGCAAGTTGAAAAAAGCCGCTGCCTCCGTTTTTGTCCAATGCCTCCTGACGTGCTCTGAACACCGGATCGGTGGGAACCCTGAAAGGTAATTTGGCGATTATCACCAGTCGTAAGGTCTCCCCGGGGGCATCGACTCCTTCCCAAAATGAATCGGTAGCGAAAAGAACGCTGTTTTTGTCATCTATGAATCTGCGTAACAACAGCGAACGCTGGGTTTCTCCCTGACGCATCACGGTGATGCCGTTGGAATTCAATAGTGGCGTAACGGCATCGGTAACCTTGGTCAACATCCCGTAGGACGTAAAAAGCACGAGTGCGCCACCTTGGCTAGAAAGAATCGCTTCTCCTATCACCGAAGCGCAATAGTTTATGAATACCTCGGGATGCTGTTCGGAAAACACCGGAGCATCTATCGGCGTAAGTAACATCAGACGGTGTTTAAAGTCAAAAGGACTCGGATGGACACCGGTCAGGTGTGCTCTTCCATCATGCAATGGCAATCCGATTCTTGAGCCCCAGAAAGTAAAATCATCACCAAGATCCATAGTTGCGGAAGTGAAGACGACCGTTTGCAGCTTAGAAAACAAATGATCTTGTAATTTTTCGGCAACACTCAACGGTGAGATATGGACCCACACCGAACGGCTTGAGCTATTTTTCTCAACCATTTCAAACCAGTAGACATCGTCGGTCCAACGCGAATAGTCGATAAATTGTGCCAAAGGTTCACTAAAGGCTTCAATCCTATGCATGTAAGCGTTGAATTCTATCAGATACGGTTCAAATTCATCGGGAACGGATAATTGTTCGACAAAACGAGTTCCGATCGTACATAAGTCGCGTGCGTAGGCAACCACCTGCCGGGACAGATGCGTGAAATCAACGAGTGTCTCTTGCATGTGAGTCCTGATCAACATACTCGAACTCTTATGTTGTTGCATGAAAGCCAACAACCAGGTGTCCAATAGACCGATGGCTTCAGCAAGATATGAAATTTGTCCCAAAAGAGATCCGGATAACTTGTCATCCTTCGAATAGGGAGCCAGTTCTTCGATCAAGCCTTTTCTTGATACACGTCGTTGACGACTAATTTTGCCGAATATCCTTAAAAGCTCCGATCCGCTATAACTAGCGGTAAAGAAATCGGTAGCATTGTGTTCGATATTGTGCGCTTCGTCGATGATCAGTCTGCTGAACGGAGGAAGCACCGCTTCTTTGTCAAATTCTACATTGTCAAGCATCCTTGACCGTGCGTCGGTAAAAAGCAAATGATGGTTGGCAATCAATATCCTAGCTTCGGCCGCTTGCTTGCGAGATCTCATGAAATAACAATCTTTGACATGCGAGCAACCATAACCGATACACAAATCGGAATCGGAATTCACCTCTTGCCATACATCGGCATTGAGAAAGAATGGAATGTCTATTCTCAAACCGGTTTCGGTTCGCTCGCTCCAGTTGATCAGTTGACTTAGACCACTTGACGCATCACGAGCTAATAAGGGCATGCTTGCGACATAATCCTCCAAGCGTCTGAGACAGAGGTAATTTCCCCTGCCCATCACCATCGCCACCGAACATGATGTTTCCAATACCTCAAAGAGTTGGACCAAATCTTTGTCAAACAGCTGTTTTTGAAGATTGATGGTAGCTGTCGCCACGATGGTCTTGTCATCGGGATCTTCGTTTGCATGTAATAGCGCACAAACAAGGTAGGCAAAAGATTTACCGATCCCGGTGCCTGCTTCCATCACTGCAATTCCACCTTTCCGATAAACTTCAGCAACCGTTAATGCCATTTCTAACTGGCCTTCGCGGTATTCATATCCTTTGAAACGTTTTGATAATGCTCCGCCTTCATCAAATACGTCGTATATGTCACTCTGTTGCAAGTTGGTATTCCTGTAACTTCCTATGAAGTGTCTTGCGTGCCAAGCCTAACACCTCGGCAGCCTTCGATTTGTTTCCACCGCAATGGGCGATAGTCGCCAAGATGATTTCCTTCTCAGCCTGAGCCATCGTCGTTCCAACCGGAATTGTGAGCCGCTCTTCAGATCCCGCATTGCGGATTGCAGCGGGAAGGTCTTCCAAATGGATTGTCTTGTCGGTTGCAAGTACCACGGTACTTTCGACACAATTGCCCAATTCCCTGATATTTCCCGGCCAGTCGTAATTCAACATCGCAGCTTTAGCCCGGGAGGTGAATCCTTCAACCGAACGTTTGTTTCGCTCATTATACGTCTGCAAGAAATGGGCGATGAGCAAAGGAATATCTTCTTTCCGTTCACGAAGCGGCGGCACATCAAGATGTACTACGTTAAGTCTATAATAAAGATCTTCCCTGAATCGACCCCTGTCGACTTCATCCTTCAGGTTTCTGTTTGTTGCAGCCACTAACCGGACATCGACCTGAAGAGTCTTTTCTCCTCCTAGCCGTTCGAAGCTTCGTTCTTGTAACACTCTCAGTAATTTTACTTGCGTTGATTGGTTTATCTCACCTATCTCATCAAGAAATAGGGTTCCCCCGTCAGCCAGTTCGAACCGTCCTTTTCTTGATGAAACAGCTCCGCTGAACGCACCTTTTTCATGTCCGAACAGTTCATCCTCAAGCAATGTTTCGGCAAATGAGGCACAACTGACTTTGATGAATGGACCGGTTGCCCTCGATGAAAAATGATGGAGCGCATCAGCTACCAGCTCTTTGCCCACCCCGCTTTCTCCTGTGATAAGAACGCTAGCCTGGGCATCGGCAACCTGACGAATCCTGTCCATCAATCGAACCATCTTCTCACTTTTACCGATAATCTTGTCAGATCCCGTCTCTCTCTTTAACTGTTCGAGTTCTTTTTTTAAAGCTTCATTCTGGTCATACAATTCGCGATTTGTTAATGCACGGCGTATCATAAGGAACAGTCGGTCGAGGTTAAGGGGTTTGGTTACGAAGTCAACCGCTCCATTACGCATCGCCTCTACCGCTGATTCAATCGTTCCATGACCGGTCAGAATTATTACCGGCATCATCGGAAAAGAGGAAACTACCTTTTTCAACAAGTCTTGACCCGAAAGACCCGGCATGCGTAAATCACTGACAACCAAATCGATATTGCTTGATACCAGTAGCTTCCAAGCTTCATTCCCATCTGCGGCGAGCAATACTTCATACCCTTCATCTTCCAAGGCGATCTGCAATCCGTTACGAATGTTTTTTTCATCATCCGCTACCAAAATGGTGCGTTTCATGCTTCCCCCTTGTCCTCGATCACCATCCGTTCACTCTTCGGAACGGGCAAAGAAATGGTAAATGTCGTTCCTTCTCCCAAATGAGAACTCACATTCACTTCTCCGTTGTGTTCTTTTACGACTTTAAACACCATCGTCAATCCCAGACCGGAACCGGTACTTTTCGTAGTGAAATAGGGTTCGAAGATCTTTGACAATGTCTGCTCTGACATACCGATTCCTGTATCGGTGAATGAAAGCAGCACATGATCCTGTTCCAATTTCGTGGTTACCGTGAGATACCCTCCTGTGTGTTCCATCGCATTCATCGCGTTCTTGATGATGTTCAGCGAAGCTTGTTTGATAAGGTTCTCATCTATCAGGACTTTTGGCAAGAATGACCCCAGATTCATCTTGATGGTTATCTTATGCTCAGCTAATTCCGGCTCGACAAAAACACATAACTCATTGAGGATTCGATTGATGCTTTCCAACCTCAGATGAACATCCATCGGCCTTACGGCAAACAGGAAGTCAACGACAATCGCATTCAGCCGTTCAATTTCTTCATCGATGATATCCAGATAACGCTTCGCATCCTCTTTTGTCAATGATTGTTTCCGATGAAACGCTTTTCTCAAAAGCTGTAGATGAATGCCGATCGATGCGAGCGGGTTTTTGATCTCATGTGCGACACCGGCCGCGACGGTGGTCAATGAAGCGAGACTTTCAGAACGATGCAACCGTGCTTCTTGGCGCTTGTGGTCGGAAACATCACGAATAAAAAATATGTGTCGCGTGCCGATGTCGTGTTTGAACACCTGGTCCACTTCACTGTCGAAATATGAATAGGTGATCTCAAGCGTCCTCGTCCACTCTCCTCGCTGGAAATTAAACTCTTTGACCGGATCAGCTAATGTGGAACCGTTATCCAATGCTTCTGCAAAGAATTGGGCCACATCCGGATCCCCCAATGCCCATTTGATCGAGGCTCCTTCGGCAAGGGTCCTTGACAATGGCAATAATCGGCGGCTTTCCATGTTGCAATACAACACTCTTCCTGATTCGCTTATCACTACTATTCCCATGTCGACAGATTCGCAGACCTTCCCTAAGAGTTCATTTTCAGAAGCTTGGTAGCCCACCAACGTCTTTATTTCATCAATGCTGAGTTTGTCTATTTTTTCAAAAGCTCGTCTTACAAAATTATTCATTGCCCGAGAACCTCACGCAATCGGTAAAAGAGACTTTCCAAAGCCAACCGTCTCTGCTGATTGAACACTTTCACCGCCATCTTTGCTTCGCTGATTGCTCGATTCGCTTTGATAGCCTTCGCGACCGGCATACGATTCGCACGTACACTCTCAATCACCCTTCTCACAATCATTTGTAAAAAATAGTCAAACGATGCAATTTCGTCCATGTTCGTCACAAGGGCTGATATGTCATCCGCATCCGCAATGTTCGGAGAGACAATCTTATCGATATATGAATGTGCATCTAAGAGTAATTGTTGACAATCATAGCCTGCTTTTGTCAATATCAATGTTTCAACTGAATCATATGTTTTGCCCTCTTCATGAAATACAGAAGAAATCAATCGATTTTTATTCTCTGACGATATCGCTGGCACCTGATAATGACGAACTCTGGACAGTATTGTCTGAGGGATTGTCGAAGGATGGTCAGAAAGTAAAAAGATATAAGTGTCCTCCGGTGGTTCTTCAAGAAACTTAAGCAAACTGTTTCGTGAAGCGTCATTTGAACTTTCAACACCTTCCAGTATGATAAATTTTTTACTTCCGTCCAAAGTATTTTTTGAAGCCCACTCCTGAAGGAGTCTCACGTGTCCGATGGATATCGATCCAGTTTTCTTCGATGAAGAAACAATCGGCTTCACGGCATCTCGCAATGCTTTCAATGTTGTCCCGGATTCGTTCTCAGCGGATTGCGTGAAGTCCATCAAGCGTTCGTTGGCCAATGAAGCTGCATCAAATGATTGATGTTTCTGTGACGAGGAGCCTAAAAGAGCCTCATGGAATTGCAGCAAAAGGATCTTGGTGTTCCTGATGAGCAGATTTTTCAATTCAGCGGTACGTTTTTCGTCATACGCATTGCACAGGGCTTCAAACATCAATGCATGGTCTCTGGATGCGACAATGACTATATTTGTCCAATCCAGTATGTGCGATTGCGTGCATGAACGGCATGTGCATGTGTCTTCAGATCGTAATTGACAGGCAATGATCCGACAGGTTTCAAGAACCAATGACATTCGACCGCTAAAACGTGGCCCGCTGAACAATGAAACGTGAGGAAATACTTTTTTCCCCAGTTCGCCAGACAACCGGTCGGTAAGTGTTTGGTGAAACACTGCTATCTTGCCATACATCAAATAATTTCCTTGACGAACGAAGATCCGATTTTTGCCAGCGGCCGCAAGATCTTTTCTGCAAAAAAACTAGGATCCAAATAGGGACGAACGTTGATGACACTCTGCAATTCAAGTAGATAGACAATGGCAGATATGACAACCAGTACTTCCACGATTCCCAAGAAAAATCCCAGAAGCCGGTCGAGCCAGTCCAATCCTAAGGCATCCAGAGCTCGATCCAACATATTTCCGATTGCCATGGTGAACAGGTATCCCACGATAAATAATACGATGTAAGCAATGAAAGTACTCCAGAATACCGGTAAATTGAAGGTATTGGTAAATAGATGAGAAATTATATTTGAGAATATCAATGCAATAGCGAATCCGATGAGAAATCCGGCCCTTGAAGAAAATTCTATTGAAAATCCTCTGATTACTCCGGTAATCGCTCCGAGTAATGCAATTACGACGATGATTACATCGATAGCATTAAACCAGTATGATCCTAATTGGAAACCCCATTCAGCCATGGTCATGCTCCTTACCTTTCCATTGATAATAATATCTGATCAACAATACGTCCTTCCGAATCAATTGTTTTCAAACGCTTACAGTTTGCAATCATATCATCTCGCTTGTCGCTGTTAAATAGTAATGATCGAAGAGAATCCATAAAACTACTATCGGATGTTTCTCGTAATACGATTGCCGCTTGCTCACGTTCTAATCGAACGGCATTTGCATACTGGTCACCCCGAGAGGCTCCGGATCCCAGAGGAATGAGAAGCATCGGTTTTTCCAGTTCGATAAATTCTCCTAATGCTGTAGCTCCTGCACGTGAGACAACCACGGTTGCAGCGGCAATGATATCTTCAAGATGTTCTTCTACAAACGCTTTTGCGACATATCCGGGATATTCAATCGGCTTATACGTCGACGACCCGGTTTGGTGAAATACATACCCCAAGCTTGTCAATTCACCCAGATGGTCCCATACCAGGTTGTTGATCTGCAGCGCACCCTGGCTTCCTCCCAGCACCACGATCAGCGGACGTTTGTCATCTATGGAAAGGAATGTTCTTCCTCGGGATGCATCGGTTTGTTCTTTCGCAAACCTCACAGGAGTTCCGGTCACGACCATGTTTTTTTTAATCGATGGCTTGCATGATGAGCCGACTTCCGGAAACGATACGCATAAACGCTTCGAAAACAATGAATTGATACGCGTTGCCAATCCGAGCGAAGCATCCGATTCGTGGGTAATTGAAGGAATTCGCAATAACCATGCAGCGAACACGACGGGAACCGAGACGAATCCACCCTTCGAAAACACTACATCGGGTCGTAACTTGCGTAAGATAAAAAAAGCTTGGATACAACCCAGGATCACCTTACCGATATCGGTAAGGTTCTTTACTGACACGTATCTACGAAGTTTCCCCGTACTGATCGGATAAAAATCGATTGAAGCTGATTGTACCCAACTCTGCTCATGTTCATCCTTCGAACCTATCCAAAATCGTTGATATGGCTGTCCGGATGCAGATAGGCGGGATTGCATTGCATGATCAACTTGCAATGCAGGAAAAATATGTCCTGCGGTTCCTCCGCCGGTAAAGCAGATATTCATTGCGACCACTCCATAGTAATCAGACTATACCATATTATATATGGATAAAAAGCGATATACACTTATTTCTCGATTAGGTATACTTTACCTAACACAGAATGTCTTATCGAGGATGAGTAATGGCAAAAACGTTCATGCAAAGACTTTTCGGAACAAAACAGGAAAAGGACTTGAAACATCTCGCCCCTATGGTCGATATCGTAAATAGCCGTGAACAATGGGCTAGTTCTTTTAATGACGCGGACTTTCCAAAACAAACACAACTTTTGAAGCAAAAAGTCGCTGGAGGTGCCTCGCTCGAAGAAATGCTTCCCGATGCATTTGCTTTGGCACGGGAAGCAGCCAAGAGGGTATTGAAAGAACGAGCTTACGACGAACAGATCATGGGCGCTATTGTCTTGCATGAAGGAAAAATCCTGGAAATGAAGACCGGTGAAGGGAAAACCCTCACATGTGTCCCGGCAGCATACCTAAATGCACTCGAAGGAAAGGGTGTCCATATCGTAACGGTCAATGATTATTTGGCTGAACGCGATGCACAATGGATGGGGCCAGTTTTCGAGATGTTGGGCCTGAGCGTGGGGACCATACTGTCAAATCTCGATAATGAAGCGAGAAGGATTGCATACAGTTGCGACATTACCTACGGGACGAACAACGAATTTGGGTTTGATTATTTACGAGACAACATGAAGTGGGATGCTCGGGAAAAGATCCAACCGCTCCATCATTATTGCATCATCGATGAAATCGACTCGATATTGATCGATGAGGCACGAACACCATTGATCATCAGTGGTCAGGCAGCTGACGACACCCATAAGATCAGGGCTGCAAATAGTATAGTTCCCTTATTGACCGAATGTGAAAAAGATCCCCAGACTGACGAGTACCCTGAAGATCCTTCGGGAGATTATCAAGTCGATGAAAAATCAAAGCGCGTCACTTTTACCAATGAAGGACTATTGCATATCGAAGAACTGCTGGTTCGCAAACAGATTATCAAAGGATCGCTCTATGACGGGGAGAATTTTGAATTTGTCCATTATATGACGCAAGCGGTAAAAGCCCATCGGCTCTTTCACTTGGACGTGGATTATGTAATCGCAGAAAAAAAAGTTCAGATCGTCGATGAATTTACCGGCCGCATCCTTCATGGAAGGCGATATAGCGAAGGGTTGCACCAAGCGATCGAAGCAAAAGAGAATATCAAGGTCGAAGTCCAGAACAGGACGCTCGCCACCATCACTTTCCAAAATTTCTTTAGGATGTACGACAAGATTTCGGGTATGACGGGAACTGCTGATACCGAAGCCCCGGAATTCCTGAAGATATACAATCTCGATGTCGTGGTTATCCCTACCCACCTACCCTTGGTCAGGAAAGATGCTCAGGACGTGATCTATCTCAACGAAGCTTATAAATTCGATGCGATTTGTGACGAGATTGCACGGGTTCATGCGACAGGGCAGCCGATTTTAATCGGAACCGTGTCGATTGAGAAATCAGAATATTTATCTGCCCTTTTACTTAGGAGAAAAATCCGTCACGAAGTGCTTAATGCAAAGAATCATGCAAGGGAAGCAATGATCATCGCGCAAGCCGGAGCTAAAGGTTCCGTCACGATAGCCACTAACATGGCAGGCCGAGGAACGGACATCAAACTGGGAGGTTCGCTTGAACTGAGAGCCCGGAGCCTTTGTTCGATCGAAGCTGGTGTCGAAGAGATCAATCAAGCTAAAGAAAAGGTATATCCGCAATGGAAAAAGGACTATGAAGAGGTCAAGCAATTGGGAGGCTTGTACATCCTGGGAACCGAGCGTCACGAATCCAGGCGAATAGACAATCAGCTCAGAGGACGTTCGGGTCGTCAGGGAGATCCTGGTGTTTCACGGTTCTTCCTTTCTCTCGATGACAGCCTCATGCGTCTATTTGCAAAAGATTCGATCAAGAACATGCTCGGACGAATAGGAATGGGTGCTGACCCTATCGAACATTCGATGATTACCAGAGCAATTGAAAAAGCACAGACCCGGGTCGAGGAACAGAACTTTGAAATCAGAAAACATTTGCTAGAATATGATGATGTACTCAATGAACAGAGGAATTATATCTACGGACAGCGTGATGAAATACTCATGGCTGACAATCTCGTGACGCGGGGTCTGGAATCTTGTAGGACAATTGTCAAGGAAGTAAGCGAAGAACTGCTTTCGATGAAAGAAAGCGTAGAGCGAACCGTGTTATCGTTCAAAGAACGGTTACTCGAGATCTTCGGTCTTGATTATACTGTCGATAGCGATCTTGTCGCTCGATCCGACAGCAATGCCATAACTGAAGCGATACAATCAGTAATCGAACAGGAAGTATGGTCAAAAGTTGGTATAACTGGCGAGAAACCATTCAACGATTTCCTCAGATTCCAATATTTGCGTCAGATCGATATGCGCTGGCAAGAACATCTTGAGCAATTGGAAGCGTTACGCGAAGCCGTGTATCTACGTTCATATGCCCAGAAAAATCCATTGCTTGAGTATAAGCTTGAAGGTTTTGACATTTTTGAATCGATGATCAAAGAGATCAAGCGATATATAGCCAGAATGCTGGTAAAGGTACGGATTCAAGCGGATGATCCTTCGATGACGCAACGCAGACCCATACCTTCGAGGGTAATCGAATCTCATGGCGGAGCCGATCAATTCAATGCTACTGCACCGCCGCAACGTCATATGGGGGGACAGCAAGGACCTCATCCGGTCCAGATCGTACGGACAACGCAAAAAGTCGGACGTAACGAACCGTGCCCGTGCGGGAGTGGAAAGAAATACAAACATTGTCATGGAGCCTGATAAAATCTAGAAGAAGTTTGCCGGATTGAGGGCGGTTCCTTGTTGTTCGAGTGAGAAATAGAGCAATGTCTGTTCGATATTTCCCGAATTTCCGATGGTGCCGATAGTATCGCTTTGTTGTACTTGATCCCCTACTTTCACAGATACCGATGCCAAATGGCCATAGATAGTCCTATATCCGTTCGCATGGGATAGAACGACAAACCTGCCGAGTCCATCGGTTTCATGACCGGCATCGACAACGACACCTGTAGCTGAAGCAATTACTTGAGTACCCTCGGAACCCTCAATCCACAGTCCTTGGAGAACAACCGGATCCTCACTCTTTCCATAACGGACCGTTTGCCCGTACAGGCCAATAATTCTACCCGTAGCAGGTCGAACGAAACGGTCAAAGGTCGCAAACGAACCTTCGGCTTCAATTTTCACGCTCGGTATGAATAATTTTTGCCCCGGATAGATCACTTCTGATTTAAGTCCGTTTATTTCCTGAAGAGTTTTCCAACCGAGAGTAGGATTGAAACGGCTCGTAATAATTGATAACGAATCTCCGGATTGGACCACATACATCTGGCCATCGCGGTCTGGTATTGTAAGTTCCTCTCCTGGACGCAGCGCACTGATGTTTCGTATCGGGTTTACGCTTAATAACGTTTCTTTCGTGATTTCATACTGTTCAGCAATGGTTTCGATAGTCTCGCCCTCTTTCACGGCATGTTGCTTGAACACGATGGCGTTCGGATTACTTTCTGTCTGCGCAGGCGTGTAAACGGCAGCTGGAGTTGGCGTGGGGACACTCGGAGCTCTCGAGAGCGTGTCAGCTTTCGGAGTTTCGTTTTCGACTTCCGGAACATGTTGTTCGCTTTGTGTCACGGGCGTTGTGTCAAGAACCAAATCAGGCGTGCCGTTCTGTTCGGTCGTATCGGTAGGGAACAGTTGAAGCCATACGAAGATGACAGCTATGCAAATAGCCACTCCCAACAAGACCACACCGATAACCACGGCCTTACTGCCTGTACGGCTTTTCGAAGATCCGTCGCGGCGAGAATGGCTGGTTCCCATATCATCGTATGAATTTCTATCCTTATAACCCATCTGCACTACTCACTCTCGACATTCAAACTGAATACATATTACTATAACATCAACATGGTATCCAGACCAAATCATACATCGGATCGTGTCTTCTTTGCTATAACTTTGGTATTTGCGCTAATTTTGTGCGTACGCATCGTATTTATTCTTGTTTCTGCAACAGAAAGCGAAAAAAAAACCTACCATGATCCGGTCGTATCAACACAGGTCGTCCGAGGAACCATCACCGATCGAAACGGAAGAATCCTTGCGATGGAAACTCCATATTGGTCTTGTGCTTTATTATTAAAATCAGTGAAAGATCTCCAGTCTGTTGCCAATCTGATTGCAGATCCTTTACATATGGACCCTGAACAGATAATAGAGATCACGAAACATTATTCAAGTTACGCGCTGATCAAACGGTACCTCAGCGATGACGAGAGAGCTGCGTTATCAGAAATTATAGCCAGACATAACCTTGGTTCTGTGGTGATCGAAAAACGCTATGGAAGAAGTTTCCCGCAACACTACCACGCAGCTCAAATCATCGGATTTACTAACGCGGATAACCAGGGGATCGAAGGTTTGGAATTACAATACAATGATATCCTATCGCCGTATCCTTCACTTGATAAGCAAGTTACCTACGGCAATGACATCCAACTTACACTCGATATGGATATCCAATATCTCTTGGATGGACAAGCGGTTGAAATCGATAGTCAGCATTTTGGCGATTATGTGATCGGAATCATCATGGGTGCGAAAACAGGAGAAATCCTAGCTGCAACGACCTTTCCCTGGTATGATCCGAATTCATACCAGACCTCATCGATCGAACAGCGCCAAAACCGGATTGTCACGTACATGTACGAACCCGGTTCTGTCTTTAAGGTATTCAGTCTGGCATCGGTTTTACAAGCCAACCAAGCCGATGTGTCCACAGTATTTCATTGTGACGGATCTTTTACATTCCATACGGCAGGCGGAACACCGGTTACCATCAATTGTGTTTCAGCACATGGAGATATCACGCCGTCTGAGATGATTAAGTTTTCATGCAATGGAGCGATAGCAAATTGGGCTCTACAGACTGAAGATACATTGTTCAGGTCCACTCTGGAGGCTCTGCATTTCGGGTCAACGTGGAATATCGGATTGCGGGGAGAAATCAGAGGATTGCTTCAACCGGCGAGCTCTTGGTCGGGTCGCAGCAAACCGACTATCGCCTTCGGCCAGGAAATCGGAGTCACGGCCCTTCAGATGGCCAGCGCTGCGACTGCCATAGCAAATAAAGGGGTACTGGTCAGTCCATCAATTATCCGTTCTGTCCATTCACACGATGGAAAAGTGAATCCAGATGTTGTTGTGCCACGTTCTACTACGCGTGTCTTGAGCGAAACTACCGCCGAAAACATCCTCCATTATATGGAGACGGCGACCGAACCGGGGGGAACAGCTCGATTGACTGCGATTGAAGGCGTCAGGATAGCAAGTAAAACGGGAACCGCTCAAATTCTTGATGAAGAAACGAATAGTTATGATAGCAGTAATTTCTTGGCGAGTACCTTGTCAATATTTCCCGTGGAAGACCCACAATATATCGTTTATATCGCAGTAGTCAATCCAAAAGGGAGCACGATTTGGGGAAGTAATATTGCTGGTCCCGCGATTGCACAGATTATCAAAGGCCTATTACGGCAAGGAAAATTGTTCTCTGATACCACTGAGAAAATTATGCTATGATTGATCTTCAACATCGATCTGAGTTGCCCAAAGACTGGCGAAATCCAACGAAAAACCTTGTAACAAGGACAAGATGGAAGCTGCGGATGCTTTATGAATATCTTTCGGAACTTTCTGACCATCGGTGATGAATAATAACGGAATCTGGTGCTCGGCACAAACACTTAATACCTCACCGATCGAATCTGTCTCGTCGGTTTTGGTTATGATGGCCGCCCGAAGCGAGAACGGTGCATAAGCTTCGATGGTTTTTTCCAAATCCTTGCTTTTCATAGTAGCACCCAATGCCAACAAAACAGCGGATTCTTCAGATTTCAACACCCCGAGAAGTGATTTCATCCTGATGGCCAATTCCGTGTCCTTTGGACTTCGTCCGATCGTATCCACCAAAATCAGCTCCTTCTCTTCATAATCAGAAAGGATAGCGGTAAAATCTTCTTCATCCATTACTTTAAATGCTTGAATGCCAAGGGCTTCTGAAAATGAAGCCATCTGCTCATACGCACCGATTCGAAATGTATCGATAGTGACTAATTTGACATTGCGTTTCAATTCTTCCCGTTGCTGCAACCCGTATAGCGCTGCCATTTTAGCAATCGTCGTGGTCTTGCCTGCACCGGTAGGTCCCATGACTACGCAAATACGTTTCGGATGAAGTTGCAGTTCCCTGTCAATTGAAATTTGTGAGATGATTTTATCAATGAGCATCAATTCAAATTCTTCTTGGGGTACGTCGGAGATGCTCAGGTGTTCCAGTTCAACTTGCAGAGATTGCATTACTCGTTGTGAAAACCAAGGTGAGAATCCATTTAGTTGTAGGATTTTTGATGTTTGGTCAACATAATGATCATAGGCATTTTGAACCTTCACTTCATTGATCGCCGGTTGTTCAACAGCTTCAAGCTCCTTTTCTACGATCTTTTCCGTTTCAATAGGTTCAGGTTCAGCGATCGATTGTTGTTCAGGTTGGATCACCATATCCCGAACAATCTCTTCTTTTTGCCAGGGGAACGATATGCTGGCATCGGGAAGGTAGCATGTTATTTCAACCCGGGATTTTTTGCCTAACCACAAAAACCCTCCCCTCACTGTCAAATCACGCCGGCTATGGATCCTTATAGACGATCCATATTCTTTTCGTGCCCGTTGCACAGCCTCATCATAGTTTTCGGCGGAAATGGTAACATATTTCATCCCTAGCCCCCATGTGCCCCTTAGAGAATATAACGACTGAGATCCTCGTTCTCAATTATACCACTCAGACGTTCTTCCACATATTGTGGTGTAACTGTTACTGTTTGACCGCTTAATTCATCGGCTTTGAAAGAAATATCCTCAAGCAACCGTTCCATGATGGTGTACAATCTTCTCGCACCGATATTCTCAGTTGTCGAATTCACTTTATAGGCGATGTCGCTGATGGTCTTCAATGCATTTTCAGAAAAAATCAATTCGACATTTTCTGTTCGCATCAACTCAATATACTGTTTGATGATCGCATTCTCAGGTTCTTTGAGAATTCGTTCGAAATCTTCGCTCGTCAATTCCGATAATTCCACTCTCAACGGGAATCTTCCTTGCAATTCGGGAATCAAATCGGACGGTTTCGAAACATGGAACGCTCCAGCGGCGATGAAAAGAATGTGTGTCGTATCGACCATACCCCATTTTGTTGAAATCTTACTTCCTTCTACAATTGGAAGAATGTCACGTTGCACACCTTCCCTTGAAACGTCGGGACCGCTTGACATCGACTGCTTTGTGCTGGCTATCTTATCGATCTCATCAATAAAGATGATGCCCATCTGTTCGACTTGTTCCTTGGCAATTTCAACTACCCGTTCCTGATCGACGCTTTTCTCCATCTCTTCTTCGGTAATCAACTCCCTGGCACGTTTGATTGATACTTTTCTTCTTTTTGGCTTGCCACCGAAAATACTCCCGAGATTCTGAATAGTGTTTTCCAAATCTTCCAAGCTGTTTCCTGCTAAAAGCTCAATGCCTTGTACATTTTGACGGCCGTGCACCACAAGTTCGACTTCCCTGTCATCAAACCTTCCTTCTGATAGCAATTTCCTGAATTTATCTCTGGTCGTCAACGAAGCTTCACTCAATTCAGTTCCCATCGAACCTGGTTCCGAAGGATTTGATTTAACTTGTGTTCCGGTTGAAGGGAGCAACATATCAAGCAAACGTTCCTCGACCCGTTTGTCGACCTGGGTTTTTCGACTTTCAGCCATTTCCTTCTTTACCATCTGGACAGCCGTACCCATCAAGTCACGGACCATGGATTCAACGTCTCGACCCACGTACCCTACTTCGGTATATTTGGTTGCCTCGACCTTGATGAAAGGCGTGTTCGCCAATTTTGCGATCCGTCTGGCAATTTCTGTCTTTCCCACACCTGTCGGACCGATCATTATGATATTTTTAGGGGATACTTCATCACGAATCGATTCGGGTAGTCGTTTACGTCTTGCCCGATTTCTTAACGCGATCGCCACGGTTCTTTTTGCTTGATCCTGTCCGATTATATACTTATCTAATTCCTGAACGATTTGTGCAGGAGTCAATTCATCAAGTCTCATTTGGTTCCTTGTACCTCTTCAACTAAAATTGTGTTATTTGTGTATATGCAAATGTCTGCTGCTATTTCCAGTGATTTGCGTGCGATCTCAGTTGCGCTAAAGTCCGATGATTCAAGATATGCCCGTGCCGCTGCAAAAGCATAATTACCGCCCGAACCTATCGCAATCGTATCGTATTCGGGTTCGAGAACATCCCCGACACCGGAAATGAGGAAAATCTTATTGCCATCAGTAATAAGAATCATCGCTTCGAGCTTACGAAGGTTACGATCCATCCTCCATTCCTTTGCCATTTCGACGGCAGCTCGAGTCAAATCCCCGTTATATTTCTTTAGATGTTTCTCAATTACCTCTGAAAGCGTAAAGGCATCGGCAGTAGCGCCGGCGAATCCAGATATGATCTTTCCATCCAACATTTTACGAATTTTCCTGGCGTTACCTTTCATCACCGCGTCCCCCGCGGTTACCTGTCCATCTCCGGCAATTGCAACTACGCCATTTCGTTTTACTGCAATTATCGTTGTACCTCTGAATGCCATGTTCATTTTTTCCTTCCGTGCGGATGACACGATTCATACACACGTTTGAGCCTTTCGTTCGACACATGCGAATATATTTGCGTGGTCGAGATCGATGCGTGTCCCAGCAACTCCTGAACAACACGGATACCCGAATCATTGTCCAGCATATGGGTGGCAAAAGAATGCCTAAACACATGGGGGGTGAATCGCTTGTTGATTCCAAGTTTCAACTGGTACTTTCTAAAGATACTATGTACGCTCGAAGGCGACAACCTCTTACCAAAATGATTTATAAAGAGTAATTTCGATGAGGCAATCGAATATCCGTAGAATGACGAACGTTGTTCAAGATATCGATGAATCATCGTAACGACAGTTTCGGTTAGGAATACGTAGCGATCCTTATCGCCTTTACCATGAACCAAAATTCTTTTCTGATCGTATTCAATAGTGTCCGTACGAATATCCAACAATTCCGAAAGCCTGCAACCGGTACAGTAAAAGATATTGAACATCAAAATGTCACGAAGAGAAATAAAATCAGTAGGAATTTGATTGATTACGGAACGTACTTCTTCCAAGGTCAATACCGATGGCAATCGTCGGCCACGTTTTTGACTGCTGATCCGCTCGAACGGATCATACGTACATTTTTCCATTATGTAGGCATGGCGATAGAATCCCCTCGCAGCAGCAAGAAATCGGTTGATTGAGGTTTCTTTATAAGCTCCAGTCATAAGTGATGCAGCAAATCTACGGGCATCTTCATGGGTTATCTCGTATATGGGAATTGAGCGTTCATTCAGAAATAACTCTAGCTTCCTGAGGTCATTTTCGTATGATCGGACAGTCTTGGATGAAAGAAGCCTTACCGATGCGATATAGTCGAGATATTGATCTACAGCCTCACGGTTGAGTTCTCCGACACTTGCCATATATCCAGTATACCATTAATCGGCGATGTTTGTCCGCGAAGTGGATTGAAATGCTGGTAGTTTGGGAAATTCCAAGGACAAGCAGCTAACAATTCACGATAGGAACCGACTACCTGGGCTCCCTCTGAAACTAATCTTCTACTGCCATTTGCACGCTGTTCTTCCAAACTCACCGGATGGACATATATTTCACGGCCATGGTCCAGGGCAAAGAGAGCTTGTTGGTAACAGAGGGATTTCAAGGAGACCTGGAATAATAATAATGAAGCCGCTATGCCGACCAACACCCTACTATGTTCATACCTGTATCGTTTTCTCCATTGACAGTACGGATGGTATTCGCTCACAACACATCCACAACTCTCCAGCACCTTGTCTCTTGCTATGGGATGAAGGATTTCAATACCTTTATCTAATATCAATAACGAAGAAATATGTGCATCAAGCGCTGCCCTATGAACGCTTTTATCGACACCATTCGCGTATGTAGTGGCGATTCTTACCCCTGATGTGGGCAACTCCCTGACAAATACATATGATGCTAACAACGATTCCCATGTTGGGGTATTGTCGCCGCAAAGTGCGAGTACCGGTATTTCCGGATCCGGAAGCTCTCCTTTGTAAAATAAGGCGAACGGCGGATCGTGTACCAACCGCAACAGCGGAGGATAAATAATCTGGTCTACGAAAACTACGTGGGCATTCTCAACATGCTCTAGCCAAGCACATGTTTTTTGGAAGGCGGACTTTGCCATTTGCCAATCGATTTCTTTATCGAAAAGCTGTCTTGTCAATCGTGCAGCGGTACTGAAATCAAGGTGCCATCCGGTGTGATAGTTTGCTAAAATACATCGTTCGGTCGGCTGGAGATCCGAAATGCAAGCCACGAAGAGGTTCGAATAAAATGCTTCCATACATCAAACATATAAAAGCATCTGTCATTCTGCTTCTGTTTTTTCGGGATGTGCACCCGGATGAAATTGATCAAAAGCGGTTCGCAGATCATCTGTTGTCGTATGGGTATAGATTTGAGTGGTCCGTATATCGCTATGCCCCAATAATTCTTGCACACTCCGTAAATCAGCTCCTCCACGGAGAAGGTGGGTTGCGAACGAATGCCTTAACGTATGGACTTTCGCATCCAAATCGATTTTCGCGCAGTACTGCTTAAACCGTTTCCATACCAATGCACGGGTTAACTTCACTCCTCTACGGCCTAAAAACAATGTTTTTTCATGGATATGGTTGCCTGCGAGCACGGATCGGGCATCACGTATGTATTCATCCAATTTCTCAACCGAAATATCTCCGATTGGTACCACACGTTCCTTGTCACCTTTCCCGATGATACGAACTACTTTTTCTTGTCGTCGAACATCCTCCACCCTGAGAGAACAGACTTCGCTTACCCTCAGTCCGCACGAGTAGATGAGCTCAAACAATGCCCGGTCCCGAATCGCCAATATGGGATCATCCAGGCCGTCTATCGATTCGAGAAACATATCAACGGCATCGTAGGAGACTGCTTTCGGAATAGTTAGCGGTATTTTCGGAGCATCGAGCAATTTCACCGGATTATCATCGCGGACGCCACTGTCACATAAGAAGCGATAAAAAGATCGCAACGCACTTATGTTCTTGGCTTGTGTTCTCCGGGAAAGCTCCAAATTTTCGGCTCTGTCCGCAATAAATGAAGCGATATGTTCAATCTTGACGGTATCGCAGGACAGCTGATGGGTATCCACATACTCCAGGTGCACCCTAGCAAGATGCACATACGATTCGGCGGTCGTCTTGGCTACCCTTCTTTCAACAATGAGATAATCGTAATAATCTTCGAGCAATACAAGTGAAACCTGCTTGGGCATGCTCAGGATTCGTCCTTCTCTCCTCTTTGGTACCTCAGTACGGCGGGAAAGCTGAAATCATTGGATTGGGAACGGCTTCCGAGTTGTTGCTGCAAATCCTGCCATCGGTTCACCGTGATCACATCTTCTTTGTTTTCTTGGTCGACAGGTTGTCGTCTTTCTCGGTTCTCTTGTGCTTTTTCCGGCATCGGGCCTTCAAACCGACGTTTCTTAAAATCCAATTCAGTAATCTCTTGATTTATCGAATCAGTGCTGCGTGCAAAACCTGTAGCGACGACAGTTACTTTGATTTTTTCACCAAGCTCAGGATTATATGCTTGCCCGGCGATGATGAGAGCATCTTCAGCACAATTTTCAGTGATGAGCTCGACAACATCTTGATATTCTTGAAGCGTCAGATTTTCTCCGCCAGCGAGGTTCACCAATACAGATTTCGCGCCCTCGATGGTCGCATTTTCCAACAACGGGTTATTGATAGCAGAACGAGCCGCATCAACTGCCCTGCTTGCCCCCTCACCGACACCGATTCCCATAAGGGCATCGCCACGACCTTTCATTACTGTCTTGACGTCAGCAAAGTCAATATTGATTTCACCAGGTTCCGTAATCAATTCACTGATTCCCTGGACGCCTTGGCGCAACACATCATCAGCCATGAGAAATGCTTGTTTTATCGGAGTATTGTTTTCAACGACTTTGAGCAAGTATTGGTTTGGAATCAATATGAGCGTATCGACATGTTTTCTGAGTTTCTCAATACCTGCTTGAGCCAATTGAAGTTTTTTCTTCCCTTCAAATGCGAATGGAGTGGTCACGACAGCTACGGTAAGCGCATTGACTTCTCTCGAGACTTCAGCCACTACGGCCGCTCCCCCGGTTCCAGTCCCTCCCCCCATGCCTGCGGTGATAAAGACCATGTCGGTACCTTCAAGCAGTTTCTTAATCTCCTCTTTTGATTCCTGGGCAGCTTTCTCTCCGATTTCAGGAATCCCTCCCGCACCCAATCCGCCTGTCAGATGACGACCGAGTGGCATTCTAATATGGGCATTGGACCGCTGGAGAGCCTGGACATCAGTATTCATAGCCACAAAAGTGACTTTTTTCAAACCGCTGGCAATCATCCTGTTGACAGCATTGCCACCAGCGCCTCCGACTCCTATGACTTTGATGTCTGTAGGCGGAGTTTGTTCATTTCGTAAAAGATCGTCTAGCATATCGAAATCCATTGCCGTAAACCTCCACAATTATTGGTACTCAAATCCGCCTAAAATATCGTTTTGAAGAACCCTTTTATCTTTTTTCCTATTCCGCCTTGGTGTTTGGAGCTATCCTGTCGTTGTCCCGTCCCAGGCATAATTTCTCTCAATCGTTTGGCTTCATGCATGATCAATCCCAACACTGTCGTGTATTTTGGATTGATGAACGTCCTATCGAGTCCGTGCAATGCTTCAGGGAAACCGATTCGTGCAGGAAGTCTGAAAATTTCAGAAGCCAGCTCAGTAGCACCGGAAAGCAGTGCTCCTCCACCTACAAGCACTACTCCGCCGCCAAATGATCCTCTGATCTGTTTTTTCTCCAGTTCTACTTGCAGCATGGAGAATATTTCTGCCATTCTCGGTTCGATGACTTTACTCAATTCTTTTTTAGGCATCCGGATAGAAGGCAATCCTCCGATTTGCGGGATAAGGATGGATTCATCTTCTCCAACCGATGGAATATGGCAATTCCCAAAATCACACTTCACTTGTTCAGCAATGACTTTGGGCTTGTTGAGGATGAATGCGATGTCGTTCGTAACATGAGCCCCGCCAAGGTTCACACCGCCGACGAACACAGGAGCCCCGTTCGCATAGACAACCATATTGGTGATTCCGCCACCGATATTGATCAAGACAGTCCCCATTTCCTTCTCTTCGATGCTCAATACCGATTCCGCATCAGCAATCTGCTGAACTACCATCCGTTGGACTTGAAATCCCGATCGTTGGATGCATTTGCGTTCGTTCTGGCAAATCGAAGAAGAACCCGTAACCACCAACACCCTGCTTTCCAAACGATGCCCGAGCATATCGATAGGATCTTTGATCCCATCACGACCGTCGACTCTGAAATCTTGTACGAGCGTGTGGAGAATCTCACGGTCTAACGGTAGTTCGAAAGCCCTGGCTACTTCAAGACTTCTGAAAATATCTTCACGTTTTATCTCTTGGTCCTTTGCATTGATACCCACGACGCCTTGGGAAGGAATTCCTTCTATATGGTTCCCTCCGATACCGATTATCAACTGCTGGACTTCGGTACCGGCTTGCAACTCAGCTTCCGTTATAACGCTATTGATGCTTTTCAGAGTTTGTTCGATATTTACGATCGCTCCGGCACGAACTCCTTCAGAAGGCCGTTCACAGATGCTGTCAACCATGACGGTACCTTCACGGGTGATGGAGCCAATCACGGCCCTTACCCATGAGCTGCCAATATCTAAGGCCATCATGATTTTATCGCCAGCCACTATGTTACCTCCAGATTAATGCCTTGCAACCAGAGAATTGCTGTACAAATCATACCGCAACTCTCCGGTGAGAGCAATATTTCGCATAGTATCACGTTCATGCTCGAAAGTAATCAAACGTATGGCGTCAGCCAACCGTACCTCTGAGACACTCTCTCGTATATAAAGCCGTGCATTCAAGGAAGGAATATCCAATATCATTTTCCCGAATCCATTGCTGTTATTATTATCGTATTTTATCTTAGTTATCAAGTTATAGGAACCAGAAGCAGATCGCCCCATGGCCTTCGCTAGATTGACGACGTCAAAAAGTCCTTTATCCATTCCGTAATCAAACAGATAATCTGCATATTGGATTGAAACCTGGACCACGAAGACCGATGTTTTGTACGGGAGATAATCATCATAAGAAATCGCATGCAGTTGATTATCCTTCACGATGTACATCGAGTCTATTGTCTCATCAGTGCCTATCGCGGCGATAATGGTATCGGGTTCAGTCAATGTTACATGCAATGTAATTTTATTGGGCAAATGCCTTCTGATCATTGCCTTAGAGACAATCGGTAATGACTGCAACTTTCTCTCAAGAACCCTCGGACGCATGGCGAAGAGGGAAATTCCCCTCAGATCAGCCATGATGCGTTGGATTTCAGCCGGCACGATCGTATAGGTTTCAACCTTGATTGAAACGCTTTGGATATCGAATAATGGAATATAACGAAGTGAGAACCATCCGATCGCCACAAGAAGGATGACTATAATAACCGTTATAAGACGCCACCAACGGAAAGGACGGGGTTCAGAAATCTTTTGGGGAACATAATCAAGATCCAAATACATGTTATCCATCATACGACCTCTTCATCACGTTCTCTTTTGCTGGTTGCATCATTTTGTACATCATCGCAGATTCGAATATCACGACGAGCAGGCTCGTCCCTCCCTGTGAGAAAAATGGCAATGTGATTCCCGTAGGCGGAAATATTCCGGTTACAACGGCAATGTTCACCAATGCTTGCCAGATGATTGAACAAGTGAGTCCAAAAGTTGCATATGCCTCAAACTTCCTGCTCGGCAAGAGGTTCCTATAAGTTCTAAAACCAATGAAAGCAAACAGAAAAAATAGTGTGAGGACAAGAAGAATGCCGATTATTCCCATTTCTTCGACAATATTGGCGAAAATAAAATCGTTTTGCACTTCTGGCAATGATCCGAGTTTATATTCTCCCTTACCGATTCCTTTCCCCCATAACCCTCCCGAAGCCATCGCTTTCAATGAATTGTTAACCTGCCAATTAATACCTGTCGGATCAATATCCGGGAAAAGAAAACCGGTCAATCGTTTGATCCGGTACGGTTCGATCAATAAAAATATGATTGCCGGTATTCCAATTGCAATGATGAAAAGCAATATCCAACGGAATAAAATACCGACGACAATCAACATCGCCAATGCGATGCCGACATACAACAACGTGGTTGAATAATCTTTTTGTGCGATGATGAGCAATGCGCCGAAGAGAACCACTGAAACCGGAACTAGTATGTACAATAACCTGTATTGTTTGAACCTATCACTTGAAAACCAATAAGCAAGTGCCAATATCGTAACAAGTTTCAATAGTTCAGAAGGTTGGAACGATGGCAGAAACGGTATTTCAATCCAACGCCGAGATCCCAGGCGGGTAACTCCCAGTGGCGTTATCAATGTCAACAACATCAATACAAAAGAAACGACGAGAGCCATCCAAATGGAAAGCTTTATCAAACGCATCGGGATAAATTGTAAGACTGTGAACACTGTGAGACCAAGGATTGCGAATACGAATTGGCGGAGAAAAAAATACGAGCCATTTTTTCCGATTCGCAACGCTTCATCATAGGATGCCGAATACATGCAGACCAGACCAAACCCGATCAACGCAATCACCACGCAAAGAAACATGAAGGCCATCATATGCTGGTGCGTATCACCAAAGGTATTCTTTGTTTGTCGAGTTCTTAACTGCGCATCATCATATCCTTCATAATTCTTCATTTCATTTCGAAAGGAGGTCGATCACAATTGCTTGATGATGAACATCAGTCCGGCTAACACAGCACATAGCGTACTGACGATGACGAACCTTGATGTGATTTTTGCCTCTTCCACCCCCCTTTTTTCAAAATGATGATGCAACGGTGCCATTAAAAACACCTTCTTTCCAGTAAAACGAATGGCAATTATTTGTATGAATGATGAAAGCAATTCGACAATCAACACTAACGATGAAGCAATAACAACAAGCTCTATCTTCAGTAAGAGTGCTGAAACAGAAATCACCGCACCAATGGCATGACTTCCGCAATCACCCATGAAGACCTGGGCCTTTGGGACATTAAACCATAAGAAAGCCAAAACCGCCCCGATGAAAGCAGCCAGCACGCCGGTAAGCATTCCATACTCTTGCGGATCTCTGATCAGTGAAGGATACGTAAGACCGAATCCAATACATGCCGATAATATGACGATGAGCAACAATATCGGCAATGATGTTCCGGTTGCGAGACCATCGAGTCCATCGGTGATATTGGTCGCATTTACGAATGCCACCATGTATAAAGTTGCTCCCAGAGGATACCACAACCCGATATCGATCGTCCTGGAAGGATCCCATGGGATTGTAATCACCGACAGCGGGTCTGATGATGATGAATTCAACAACCAGACTATTGCCGCCGAGGCCAATATTTGCAATGCAAGCTTTCTCGATGAGGTCAATCCGACAGACCGATGCTTATACAATTTGATGATGTCATCAATCATTCCAATTGTGCCGAAGAGCCACATCGCGACCAGAATGATGTAGGTGAACGGTTTAGTGATATCATAGAAAACCGTTATGGTGATCGTTGAAGCCAATAGAAAAAAAAGACCTCCAGCGGTTGGAGTTCCTGCTTTGCTAGCATGTCCTGCAGGTCCATCCGGATTGATTATCTGGCCAACTGAAAATTTTTGCATGATTCTGACATAAAGAGATCCCAATACCATGCCTATTGCCCAAGAGATGAAAAACGAACCGAGAAATAATACGATCAGGACAGTATCAGACATGAAGTATCTCCGTTTCTTTGTTATGCAATCGATTGGATTGCAGGTACCAGTTTTTCCATAGCCATCGAACGAGAACCCTTAACGAGCACCAAATCACCTCTTCGCGACTCAGTGAGTACCCGTTGTTGTAAATCATCATAATCTTCAGTATGAAATAGAGGCTTGTCGAATCCGTGTTGGATAAGCATATCGTAGGTGCTTATCGTCTCTTTACCGTACAGGGATACCGATTCGGGTTGAAGAGTAAGTATCTTCCGCCCCAACTCAATGTGTGCTTTCGATGATACTTGTCCCAATTCCTTCATCGACCCCAACACTACTCGCTTCGAACCGTTCCAAGGAATAGAACCCATGTAATCAAGAATCGAATTCGTTGAATCGGGACTAGCATTGTAACAGTCTTCGATGATAGTGATAGCACCGTCAATGATTCTGCTTCGTCCACCGACAGGCATGAAGTGTTCCAAACCCGATTTGATGGCTTCTGGTTCAATATGCAATGATTGGGCCACACCAATCGCTCCGAGAGCATTCATCAGATTATGTTGTCCGACAGCATGCAAATGTATTTCAAGACCTTTATAAGCGATCAACCAACCATCCATGCCCTGCGATGTGATGCTGTGTATACCACTCGTGCTTTCTCGACCAAAAGCATCCAATTCTATGTTTCTGGTTTTTTCAATGTAAGGTTTGAATGCATTTTGTTCGGAAACAAATCCTTTTTCGATGCTTTCATGAAACATTTTGCTCTTTTCATGTACGATGGCTCGCATGCTCCCCATTTTACCCAGATGCGAATAACCGATATTGGTGAGGATGCCAATATCTGGTCGATATATCCCAAGCATCGTATCCATTTCGCCAACATGATCGACACCCATCTCAAAGACTCCGAATCTGCTTTCATCGCTTATGCCGAATAGGGATAACGGCAATCCTATATCCGAGTTCTGATTTCCTGGTGTTTTAGCGGTGTTGCCGACAGTTGACAATATTTCATACAACATTTCCTTGGTCGTGGTCTTCCCGCAACTGCCCGTCACCCCAATTTTTACGATGTTGTTGAATTTCGATACATGTGCGGAAGCGAGCTGCTGGAGTGCGAGAAGCGGGTTATCGACTACGATCAGAGGAACATTAACTTTAGATATGCTCGCTCTTATTGAACTTACCATATCTTTCCTAACCATGGCGCCGACCGCATTGTGTTTGTAAGCGTCCTCGATGAACGAAGCTCCATCGACCCGGGAACCTGGCAATGCTACGAATAATGATCCTCGACTAGCTTTCCTTGAATCAACAACAACCGAAGTTATGTTTAGGTTTCTATCTGAAGGGGAACCCGAATAGGTTCCTTTCACTATCGACGCGGCTTCAAAGAGAGTGCAAATAGTCATGGCAGGTCCTCCACAACAACAATTTTTGCTTTTTCATAGATAATATCAGCCAAAGAGAAAGAATTTATCTTTGCAGCGGCTTCCGTATGTTCGGGCATCCGAGTTTCAGCGATCTTGGACTGAAGAATACGCCGCTGTTCTTCCAATTCCACCAATTCCTTGTCCAAAGTCGATAAAGACAGTGCTATTTCCCGATGTCGAGAAGCCTGCATCACGGGCAACAAAAGAGCACCGCACAGACATACCAACATCGCTATGATGAATAGTTTCTCCTTCAAACCGATTGACTTGTCAGTGTAGGTCACTTGGTCGACATCACTCATAATGGTTGCTCCAGTTTTTCTACGACTCTCAGCTTCGCACTTCGAGAAGGAGGATTCGACCTACACTCCTCTTCAGTCGGAACCAATGGTTTTTTAGTAATGAGTTTCACGGTCGGTGTTCCCGAACACTCACATTTCGGAATATCAGGCGGACATATACACGCCTGTGCGAATTGTTTGAATATGTATTTGACCGGTCGGTCTTCCAGTGAATGGAAACTGATGACAGCGACTCTGCCACCTGGACGCACAATTTCAACTGCCCTCTTTACACCGGAAGAGATCCGTTTCAGTTCCTGATTTACTTCGATCCGCAATGCCTGGAATGTTTTTGTAGCGGGATGCAATTTCCCGTGTCGATATGCCGCTGGAACAGATTTCCAAACAATATTTGCCAATTCATCGGATTTCGTGATGGCTTGTGATTTTCTGTATTCACAAATTCCAGAAGCGATTCTTCTCGAATAACGTTCTTCACCATAATTATATATAATATCTGCCAATTGTTCCTGATGATATGTGTTGACCACATCAGATACACAAATATCTCCGTCTTTATCCAGTCGCATATCCAAATCTTCATTGCGTCTGAAACTGAAACCACGTTGTGAGGCTTCATAGTGAAAAACTGAGATTCCCAAGTCGAACAGGATCATCGAAGGTGCGATGCCATCATAGCTATTCAAGAATTCATCGAACCATACGTTATAACCTACGAATCGATCAGAGAATCGAACAAGTCGTTGACCTGCTTTTGCAAGTATGTCCTTGTCCCTGTCCAGGCCGATTATCTTCAGCTCAGGATATTTGGAAAGAAAAGCTTCCGAATGACCACCTTCTCCCAACGTACAGTCAATCATCAGCGCATCGGGTGAACATGGAACAAGGTGAGTGAGCACTTCGTTGAGCATAACGCTCGTGTGAAGTATTTCCATGCTCACCTCCCACTTGTGTTGAGCATCGCACCTAGATTCTGAGATGCCTCTGAAAACGACGTTTCGCTTTCATTGAGGAACTTCTCATAATCCGCGATACTCCACAATTCGAGGTATGTACCGATTCCCAGCAAAATTGATTCTGCTTTTACTTCAAGGCCCACGCTTTCACGTAATTGTGAGGGGATGTTGATTCTTCCTGATTTATCAATGTCGCATTCCATGGCAGGTGCGATCATTCTTCGTTGTAATAACCGAAGTCCCGCATCGAACATGGCACCCGGACCGTCCATGATTTTCTGACGAATGGTTTCAAACGTTTGAGGGAGCAACAACCATAGGCATCGTTCGACAGAACGAGTCACGATCAGTCTGTCCGTTTCGCCCAAGGCAGAACGAAGTCTCGAAGGGATCAAAATCCTTCCCTTCTCATCAATCGTATTTTTGAACTCTCCTGTCATCAAGTCGCCCATCTTTTTCCCACCACAGAACAACTTTATGGGAATTCTTCCCACTATTTACCACAAATGATAACTTCTCTCCCACCTCACCGCAACCATGCAAACACAAATGTATCAAGTCGTGACAGGATGTTTGGTTTGGAACACTACACAGGTGTTACCTGCAATGCAATTATTAATTACACAGACTAATATTGTGTTAAAATAAAATGAAATATTGCTGAATTTGATAAAAATGGTTATGCTAAGAAGAAGGAGTTCGTATGGAAGAGCGGGTGCAAGATGTGACATACTATGGCAGAAAATCCAAAACCGGAAACGGGTATGAGTGGATCGTCCGCATAGATGATAGTGGTTGTTATGTTACCGATCCCATCGAGGATTGGGAAAAAGATGACGATTATCGCGATGAAGCTGAATCTAACAACCTACTCTACGAAAAACTCGACAAAGAGAAAGCCGCCCACATATTGGGACTTTGGAAACGATCAATGAGTTAATTACTGCATTCAGATTACGATTGCAACGATTGGTCCGTCCTGAACATGTTATAATCCATATCGGAAAACACGATGTTCCGCTTTTCTGCTTTAATAAGCCATTCGGTATTCACAGCATTCTTGCACATGTTTTCATACACGACATTGAAATTTGCCAAGTGATCCCGTACCCGTTGTTCAGCATAGTTGACCGAAGTACCCGAATGAATGATAAACGGCCAATCCGAAGCCATTGCCAGCAACACTTCCCGTGCTGCCTGGTTGAGGAACCGTTGTTTCAATGAATTTTGACCGGGGAAACGATTTGCCAATTCGGTCATGCGTTCCAAGGCTTTATGAACATGCCTGTATATCCATACGTTGTCTCCGTCAGCCCACACATTGGCGTATCCACCTTCTCCCCAACTGGACAAAGCGGGTTGCAGTATTTGCGAATCCAGATCTTGTCTCAAGTAGGTGCCCGGTGTCTGGAGCAACACATTGCCAGAAGCGGCGATGCGCCGAATCACTTCCTCGAGCCAATCGATACCTTCAAACCACCAATGACCAAACAATTCAGCATCGAATGTTATTGTATAATAAGGCTCCCTATCGAGGATGTTTGAAAGCATCTCGCCTTTTTTCTGGACATTATAAAGGAAATTTGCCGCATGCATGCCAACTTTCCTGGCAGCCCGATCAGGACAGTAATACCGTTTTGAATCGGTTTTTCCGGTGATTGCGTGATATTTGAAACCCGTGAAGACACGGACTTCCGGTTCGTGAATGTATTTCCCGATATATTCCAAAGGCAAGTCATATCCGATGTCACGGTAGAATTCGCGATAATCGGGATCCGTAGGGTATCCTTCAACATTGGACCATACGAGACTGGTGAGATTAAAATCCCGTGCGAATGCATGGACGCCGTTCGGGCAAGCGATCGGTGCATAATTGCCCCGTGCGACCGGCTCGTTTGCAAGCATGAGAGCTTGGGCTGCCAATTGGAAATATCCGATTTCTTCACGGAGTAAGTAATCTTCCAGGCCAGGGAAATAACCGCATTCAGGAATCCAAAATCCTTTGGGACGTTTCTTGAAATGATTTATATGAGATTGGACTGCCAGTTGCACCTGGGCGTTGATCGCCTCGGGATACTCACTGTAATTGGGTAAAAATGCATGAGTTGCTGCCGTAGTGATCAATTCAAGGTGTCCGGTATCTTCAAGGTCCGCGAAACCGCTCAGGATATTGCACTCATATGTTTCGAAATAGTCTCGGATATTCAAATCGATCCGTTTCAGATACCTTGCTGCGAGTTCACTGCTCTGCGGTTGTTCGGAGGCACATCGGGCAACTTCTTTTTCAGCCAATTCACGATGAAGTTTCAGATAATCCGTAAAACGTCCCTGAAGTATCGGATCACTCAACATAGTACAGAGAGTCGGCGAAAGTGAAACCGTGATCGAAAACGGTACCGATTCCTCCCGCAGACGCTTGAATGTTCGGAGCATCGGCAAGTAGGTCTCCGAAATTGCTTCGAATAACCAATCTTCTTCAAGAAATCTTGGGTATTCAGGATGTCGGATGTATGGTAAATGAGCATTTAAAAGTAATCCGATTCTGTTCATGCCTAGCTCGACCTCCCACTCTTATCCATGGCGGACACCACTTCTTGGATCAACGGACAGTCAAGCACTACTCCGCCCTTTGTCATGATAGAAGAAAAGAGAAGGTTAAATGTACGTTCGTCAGAATTAAGTTGATTACCTCGAGTAATCCATAAACAATCGGGACTTGTCACCGTATTTGATTGGCAAAGGAATCCTTCTTCGCCATTGTCCCTCCGGTACAAAAGCGTGACTTTATAGGTTCTGCCTCTAATCGGCAAGTTTACATTCCAGTTCGAATCAGTTTTTTTGACCTGGATTTCGTATGTATCTCCGTCTTCAGATCCAAATTCACGCTCAAGCATGGTTACACGCAGTAATAACGTATATGTCTGACCGTTCTGGTCATACTTCATGATTTCGGGAGAATTGATATCCCAATAAGCATGGGCCCAAAAAGGATCTTTCAACATCAGATGAATGGCTGTCTGGGCATATGCTTCCGGCAACTCTTCAACCCCAGGCAAAGGAAGAGGCCCGAAATTTTCGTGCTCGACCAAAGAATTGAAAAAGCGTTTTTGATTCGAAGGTGCGTAATTGGAGGCTTCACCACGATTGCCCGAACCATTGTCTTCAAACATCTCTTCGAGCAATTCGATGAGGTCTTCCCTATCCATCTCATCCGAACCTTCCACGCCTTGCTTCTTTGCTATATACTGAAGTTCGACAAGCGACAAGGCATCCATGTTCGGTGTGATCATAGCTCTCTCCCTGACATCGAAAATGGGCTTGTATGACACAAGCTGCTTCATGGTAGAGAAAAGCGGTCATTTAGTCAACACTGCCACCTTTGTGTAAAAGTACTCAATAAAGGACCCTGTCTCTTTGCATTATTTTATCATTATGTGTTAATATCTGCTCATGAATAAGGAACCATCTAAGACTTCATTAATTATACATGGTCATTTTTACCAACCTCCGAGAGAAAACCCCGAAGTGGATCTGATTCCCAAGCAACCTTCGGCGAAACCATATCCAGACTGGAATGAATTGATCTACAGCACGTGTTATTTCCCTAACAGTGCCTCCAGGTATTTGAATCCGTATCGCCAGGTACAGCGAATCATAAACAACTATCAATACATATCGTTTGATTTCGGTCCCACCCTGATGACTTGGATGAAAGCGAATCATCCGGACGTGCATGAATTGATTATCGATGCGGACAAAAACAGTATTGAACGATTGGGTCATGGCAACGCGATGGCACAGAGTTTCAACCACACCATCCTCCCGTTGGATACCCTATCAGACGCAAAGATGCAGATCGATTGGGGGATTGACGATTTCATCAGACGGTTCGACCGAGATCCTGAAGGATTATGGCTACCGGAAACAGCGATTAATACAAAAATCATCGACTTGCTTGTCTCGGCGGGAATTACATTCATCATTCTCTCTCCGTGGCAATGCGCAGCGTATCAGGATGAAAAAGGCGCGTGGATGTATGCTACTGCCGAATCTGTTCCTTACGACGCTCCATTCTTGATCGAGGGAAACAACGGGACTGCCATCAGCGCGTTCTTTTATCATCCTCAACTCGCTTCGGACATCAGCTTCGGCCACTCGCTACAGGATGCCGACGTACTCTACGACAAATTGTTGGCGATACGGAAACTCGATAATCCCACATTGCTCCATACCGCTACCGACGGGGAAATCTATGGACATCATGAACCGTTCGGTGATATGGCTTTGGCAGCGTTGATTCATAAAACGGAGCATCGAAACGATTTTGAGTTTACAAATTATGCCGCATACCTGAGCAAGAACAAAGCCACCCGGTATGCCAAGTTGCACGCAGGTGAAGAATCGTTAGGGACAAGCTGGTCGTGTTCACATGGAGTATCCCGGTGGTACAAAGATTGCGGATGTCATACCGGTGGAGAACAAGGGTGGACACAACTTTGGAGAACACCGCTCAGATCTGCGATGCGTTCTTTGGCTGCTCAAATCGACACCATCTATAACGATTCGATTGATTCACTGTTTGAGGGCACTATTGATGCATCGTGTTTGCTCAGATCCTACGGTGAAGTCCTTTCTGGGTATACCGAAACGGAAACATTCCTTGTAACACATCTTCCGGCTGATCGACAGGATGAGAAAACGAAAAGAACAGTTGCAGAATTGCTTGCCGGACAAAAATTTAAATTTTACAGTCATACGTCATGCGGTTGGTTTTTTTCAGATTTGGGAGGATTGGAACCCAGACAGAACATTACGTACGCTTTGAAAGCCGTACAGCTTTATGCAAATAAATCGAATATGGATCTTTTAGGCCCGCTGCTGTCTGCTTTGTCACAAGCTAAAAGTAACAGACGTTCTGACGGATCAGGCCAGACTATTGCCAAAAATATCCTGGCAAAACCATCTGGAATAATCGAAGCAGCGGGGTGTTTCCTTCTAAACCGTGAAGTCGCCCGCATCGAAGATCAAATTGACCGGTACGGGAAATTTTCGATTCTCTCGTTTTCAAAATCGGTAGATAATTGGATTGAAATGGAGTTACGGGACACTTCGACACTTGCAACCTATCGGGTGCAGATGACGACCTTGAAGATCCAGAATGATGGGTATGCCCTGGATGTAAGAATCAATGATGTATCTGAACCTGAATCGATACAAAGTATGCAGATCGCTACTTCTGCCATCCCCGCACGATTGCTCGATGAAGTGTTCACCTGGATCGACCATTCGCTGAGTAGTCTTAGCGATGATGAAGTATTGTCTATCGCCAATGACATAAAGCATTATTCAATGTTATTGCGAGGTTCCAGAAGTACGCCAAACGAATTATATCACTTTGAAACGATGGGGACTTGTCTCAGAGCATTACGATCGATATTCACCACACCGAATACGTTACCGTGGGATGAAAAACGGGAGAGCGTTGCTTTATTGCTGGAATTCGTCCAACGAAGAGGCAAAGCACCAGAAATCTTGGCCGCCACTTCAATTTTTACTGCCGAACTGGACCGTTTGGCAAACGAAATAATCAAAAGCGGATTAACTGAATCAAAGAGCAAATATCTTTTGGATATACTCAAACTTGCCCGGGACCATGGATTGGATCCCTCCATAACCTTGACACAAAATGCTATGTACCCAGCTTTGGAAGGATATGAATCTGATTATCTATTGAATGAATTGCGCATACATCTCAACTTTGCGTGACATGGTGTTCTTTTAATAATTGCTTCGCATGCTCCAATGCGATGTCCTCATGAGCATCACCGCTGAGCATGCGGGCTAATTCGACTATACGGTGTTCACCGAAGACTTCTTCTACTGCAGTATAAGTCGAGCCTCCGAGTGTCTTCTTGGTAACGACAAACTGGTTATGGGCTTTCGCTGCGATAGATGCCAAGTGAGTGATAGCTATCACTTGGCGGGTTTTCGAAAGTTCACGCAATTGTTCACCGACTGCAATCGCTATGGAACCGCCGATACCGGCATCGACTTCATCAAATACCATCGTCTCAACATCGTCAGATTCAGCCAGCACAGTTTTGATCGCCAACATCACTCTCGACAATTCGCCACCGGAAGCAATCTGGCGAAGATTTCCGAGAGGTACTCCAATATTTGCTGAAAATCTGAATTCGATGTGATCAGCACCCGATTGGGACAATTCTTTCGGTTCGACTGCTATGGAGAATACTACATGGGGCATACCGAGGTTTTTCAGGCGCTCAACGATCTTTTCGCCTAGTTGGGAAGCGATAGCATTCCGTTTTTTAGTGAGTATTGCAGATTGATTGAGCACTTTCTGTTCAATCGATGTAACCAATGCCTCCAATTCGGAAATCCTTGCCGTACTCTGTTCGACTTTCATCAACGCTTGGCCCGCTTGCTCGCCATAATCGATAACATGATCCAATGAAGGTCCATACTTTTTTTTCAACCGTTGCAATGCTGCGAGTCTTCCTTGAATTTCATCCAACTGAGCAGCTGAAAATGTCATCGACTCCAATGTATCGCGTAAAGTCTCATCGATATCTTTAACTTCAATCCATACGCTTTCCAAACGTTGGCAGACCACATCCAGCGACGGATCAAGCTTCAATGCCTTCCTGCAAGCTGACAGTGCATTGGATAATGAATGAACTATTGAATAGGTATCGTTTGCTCCCAAATGCTCTCTTGCCGCTTCGAGCTGCTCGAAAATTGTTTCGTGGTTTGATAACACCGAAAGCGTTTCCTGCAATTGTTCATCCTCATGTTTCTTTATCGAAGCACGTGTGATTTCATCATGGGCGAAACGCAAAAAATCTTCTTCTCGCTTAGCTTTATGGAATTCTTCATTACAATCCTGCAATTCTCTTTTAGCATCAGAAAGAGCACGGTACAAGTCAGCACACTCTTTCACATCTGTTTCTAAAGAACCGTAACTGTCCAAGACCTTTCTCTGCCTATCGGGACTAAATAGCGATTGATGTTCATGCTGGCCGTGCATATCCAATAATGCCGCACCGATGATTGACAAATCAGAACGTGTCACCGGAATCGACTGGACGGTAATCGAACCCCTGCCATTCATTTTGAGCGTTCGATTAATGATGATCGAACCATCTTCAGGCACGATTCCCCTCGAAGAGAGTATTTCTACAACAGGGTGCGTTTTATCAAAAGAAAAGGTTGCGCTGACAAGTGCCTCGTCAGTTCCGGTGCGCACCATACCGGCATCAGATTTTTCACCGATCAAAAGATCCAAGGCACCCATCAGGATTGATTTGCCCGCACCGGTTTCCCCTGTGATCACAGAAAAACCCGAACTGAAATCGATATCCAGTGTTTCGATAAGCACGAGGTTTCTGATCGATAAGCGCTCAAGCATGCATACCTCCCGACCAATTCAGCCGATCTCTCACGACTTCATAATAGTTTCGTTGCGAAGAAGTGATCAAAAGTGCTTTCGAACGAGCTTTCTCGACAGTGATCATATCACCTTCTTCAAGGATAAATGGAACCTGTCCGTCAATGGTAAGCATGATTTTTGTTTTCTGTTTGGACAACACCAGAACACGTACGACATCTTCGCCGGATATCACCAAAGGTCGATTAGAAAGAGTAAATGGACATACGGGATTTACGATGAGCACATCGAGATCCGCATCAAGTATCGGGCCGCCGGCGGCAAGACTATACCCGGTCGAACCGGTCGGTGTAGATACGATAATACCGTCACTTCTGAAATGGCCTGCCATAGTCTGATTGATAAATACATCCAGCGAAACCATTTTCGAAATTCCGCTGGCTGAAATTGCCATCTCGTTCAAACCATGTCCCTGGAATACCCTCTTCTCATTACGATTGACTGTTACCCTGATCATCAACCTCCTGGAAACACCGCTTTTACCCGCTTCATACGCTTCAAAAGCTTCTTTCCACTCGTTTTTAGAAATTTCAGTGATGAACCCGAACGTTCCCAGATTTACAGCTAACATAGGAATTCCGTGTGAATGGAGCAACCTAGCACATGAAAGAACAGTGCCGTCTCCTCCAAGACAGATCGCCAAATCTGTTTTTTCGGGAATCTGTAACGAGGTGTCATCGGGATCGACCGTAAATTGAACACTGTATTCAATTTTCCGAGTATGCAAATAGGCTTGGATCTCTTCGACGATACCCAAGGCTTCTTCCTTTCGCTTGTTCGCTAACACAATCACTTTACGAATCTGTTTGGCTAGACTCTTCGACATCAATACTTCCTCCTAGGGAGCGTGGGCTATCACACGTTCAACCTGACTGACATGTTGGTTGGGTAAGAATGGATATATTGGAAACGATACCGCCCTTAGAATACAAGGCATGGCATTAGGAAATTTTTGAAATTCCTCGGTATCGATGGCTATGACCGCATTTCGAAATGCAGGTTTCACCGGGACTTCATATTTATGTGCAAATTGAACGATATCTTCAAGTTTCGATTCCAAAATTATCGTAAAAGCACTTCCGTTCGGTTCGAAATCAATGTCAGAAATCCCAAATAAAGCGTGTCTGTTTCTTAACTGTGCCTGTCGGTATTGTTCATAGATAGCCCTTCGTCGCTCAATATGTCTTGGTAGCAACATCAATTGAATGATACCGAGTGCAGCATTCAAGTCAGCCATTTCGATGATTGTCCTGTCCTTACGTGAATTCATCAACGTATCGAGAGATTCAGAGTATGTTTTGTCTACGGAAATAATTGCAGCACCACCGCCGGTAGAAACAATATTATCTTCTTCAAACGCACAAATCATCGCACTTCCAACTGGAATTCGTTCTTGTGAGGAGAACACGCTGCCGATGCTTTCGGTGATATCTTCGATAATCGGGATACGCACATGTTCATACGATCCGTTACGGCACATCGAACCTGACGGTTCGTACAATAGGATCGCATCAGACCCTTCGTCCTGTAATCTCAATGCTTCGTCTTCAGACAAAATCCCATCTGAAGAAATATCTCCTATGGAAAAAGTGCAACCCATTCCTGTAATGGCAGATGCATAATAGGAAGGTGATAATGCTGAAATCCCGATCGTCGAACCAGCTTTAACGTCAGCAGCTTGCAATGCAATCGTTATCGCGTCCGTGCCTGTGCGTAAAGCGACACAAGCGCCATCGCATCGCAAGTATGTTTTGAGATCCTGTACAAATGAATCGACTCTTTCACCGGGGCCTATACGTTCATCAACCATGGCTTGCAATACGGCGTCCATGTCTTTTCTACGTAACGTCGGTTTATAAAATCTCATTACCATAGGGACAGGATATGCAAGATAAGCATTTTCCGCAAGCTCCCAAATATGGTAATGAAATGTTCAGAAGACAAAAAAAGGCCCGGCGGCT
>LSQX01050588.1_pt1 | contig 135875 bp, 121 predicted proteins | sample 654561 | NCBI WGS metagenome assembly LSQX01 (sample SAMN04489861, study PRJNA283612) | anaerobic digester metagenome | isolation source: 4 biogas reactors fed with cattle manure at either 37C or 55C with and... | place: Denmark: Kongens Lyngby | collected 2014
GCTCTCCCAGCTGAGCTATATTCCCTTGACCTGTTGGTTTTGCTCGCCGGCGTTCTGCCCTGCGACGTGGTATATTATAACACAACTCTTTGCGTTTGTCAATACCTTTTTTGATTTTTTTCGCGTGTTTTTTAAAGCCAGATATGCAAGAAAAAGCCATGTGTCCTGCATGCCGTTTTTTGCATATTTTCGTGTGCCGCCGCGCACGCCCGGCGTATCGGCGGCACACAATAACTGCGGTTTTACTTCAGCGCGCGGGCTATATAGCAGTGCCGCTCATCGCTTTGCGTTATATTTACATATGGCAGCGCGTCCGCCGTCGCCGCCCGCAATGCGTCCACATCGTATCCGGCGGTTATGGCGCAAAGTTCAAACCCCGTATCGGCGAGCAGAGCGCGGAGTTTGCGGTCGCTCCAATATCGCTCGGTCTGCAGCTCGTCCTGCCGGCGCCACAGCCCGTCCCCTTCATCAGTGAAAAACGATAGGTAAAATCTGCACAATCCCGACCTTGCGCTATACTCGCTGCGCCATGCGCACAACACACCGTCAGCTTCGAGCACAAAGTCGTGGCAGGCATACACCTTTTCGAATTTATATTTGGTGTTGACGTCGAAGATAAACAACCCGCCCGGGTCAAGATAGTTGTGCACAAGCCCAAAGCAGTCGGAAAGCGACTTCGGGTCGGTGAGATAGTTTATGCTGTCGAGTGCGGAGACAATCACCCCGACCGTGCCGTAAAGCTCGAACTCGCGCATGTCCTGCTGCAGCCAGAGTATCTGCGCGCCGTCCGGCGGGCGCTTTGAGGCTGCGACCGCGAGCATTTCCTCCGAGATGTCAATGCCTATCATGTCATACCCGAGCGCGGCAAGCTCGAGCGTCACGCCGCCCGTGCCGCAGGCGAGGTCGAGGGCGAGTCCGGCGTCGGGCAGCCCCCATTTTCGAGCCGCGGCGTCGCAGTATTCCGCTATTGCCCTGTAATCGACGCCGGTGTTCAGTGCGTCGTAATAGGAGGCGAGCACAGTATACTGCTTTGCCGGCTGCGAGCCGTTTGTTGTGCTCACTGGCGGCGGCGCTCCCTCTCCATGCGCTCAAGCACAATGGCATAGCCGTCGCTGCCGTATTTCAGGCAGCGGTTGACGCGACTTATCGTGGCGGTAGAAAGCCCGGTTTCCTGCGCTATATCTGTATAAATGTAGTTTTCGCGCAGCATTCGCGCGGCTTTGAGCCTTTTAGACATTTCTTTTATTTCATTTACGGTGCAGAGGTCTTCAAAAAATCTATAACATTCGTCAAGACTGTCCAGCGTCAGTATGGCGCGGAACAAGAAATCGGTGTTCTCGTCGCGAATTTTATCGCTCATGCTGTTATCACCCCTTAACGGTAGCGCTGGGCACTGTTAACCCTTTAAAGTGATTATAGCATATTGTTTTCATAAAGTAAAGTAATTTTCGGGAAATGTGATAGATTGATTAGCGGATATTCAATTAAATATTGGAAATAGCAGGCGGCGAGTGTGTTTATCGGCAGCGGTGTGTCACCGGGCGCGACGGATGCTGCGCATTCAGCCGATTTGCGTCGGCAAATGCGGCACGGGTTGTGTAGATATTGCAAAAGACAGCGGAAACGAGACTGCACTTGCCAAAAAATCTGCAAACAACACCATTAGATTAATAAGCTTAAATGTTTTACGGGGGAGCTTTAAAGCTCCCCCGTATCCCGCTCCCCTGAAGTCTATAAAGGCAAAAAGCCACTCACCCTCACAATATCAGTGAGGCAATTTCGGCGGGGGTGGCGCCCAATATATAGTCGGACACGCCGTCAAGCGCTTTTATCAGCTCATCGTGCTCAAGCCTCACGCCTCGCAGACGCCGGCACAGCTCGGCCACATCCCGCACACCGAAAAAGTCGCCGCGTATGTTGAGTTCGCATATAACGCCGCAGTCGGAGTCCAGCCCCACCTCGACCGTACCGAACTCGAAATACTTTTTGCGGGTCACCGAATACTGTTTCGAGCTGCCAAACGTATAATCCCACGCCGAATATTTCTCGTCGGCGAGCCTTTGTATTGCTGCCTCGTCCGCCGGCGACAGCTCCACCCGCTCGCCCGGCGTTTCACCCAGCATAAACTCCATAAACCGCACGGCATCCATGCCCCTGTACTCATCCGCAAGGAAGTCCGCAATATTCGCCACGCGCGAGCGCACGCTTTTTATGCCCTTTGCCTTTATTTTGTCCGGGTCAACATTCAGCGCGCCCGCCAGTTTCGACATGTCCGCCGAATACAGCAGCGTACCGTGGTGCATTATACGGTCAACTCCGCCCGCCGCAAAGACTGCCGGCCGCACACACTGCGCATTGCCCGATATTTTGCGCAGCTCGCCCCCGGCACGCACCACAATATCGTTGCGGCCCGATAGTTCGGCAGGCACTCCCAGCTTTCGCAAAGCCTCTATAACCGGCTGCGTAAAACGCTCAAAGTCCAGCGTCTCGGCGCCCTCGCGCGCCACAATATAAGTAAAATTCACGTTGCCAAGGTCATGGAAAACCGCGCCCCCGCCAGTCAGCCTGCGCACGACTTTGATATTGTGCTCGCGGATAAACTCCAGGTTAAGCTCCGCAAATGCGTTTTGGCTGCGCCCGATTATAACCGACGGCTCGTTGCGCCACAGCATGAAAAGCTCGCCCGGCACATTGTCAAGCAGATACTCTTCACAGGCAAGATTGAAATACGGATTGGTGTGATTGTTTACAATTATCTTCATACGCCTTACCAAAAAAGGCGGTTATTTAAACCGCCTAAAAATATCCGATTTTTTGATGAGCATGCACTCGGTGCGCAGCCCCGTCCGTCATTGGACAGGACTGCGCACTCTATTAAATATTTTCTATATTAAACTCCGCGACGCATGCGCTCTATCTTGGCAATGTCGCCCATGTCATGCGTCGGCACATGACCGTCGAGCGGGAGTATCTTCTCGTGGATGCAGTCGATTATCGCATCGGGATAAGGGAAGAAATACTCCTCAAGCTCGTGTGCCGGCGTTATCCAGTTGCGGCTGCCAAGCGCCACAGGCGGAGCGTCGAGGTAGTCGAACGCCAGCTCCGCAATGTTTGCCGCCATGTCTTTCATGACCGAGTTGCGCTCGCAGGCATCGCCGACGATAAGTATGCGGCCGGTCTTTTTCACCGACTCTATCACTTTCGTGTAATCGAACGGCACAATCGAGCGTGCGTCGATTATCTCGGCGGAGAGATTGTATTTTTTCTCGAGTATGTCGGCAGCCTCAAGCGCACGATAAAGCACCGCGCCGATGGTGAGGATGGTTATATCCTTGCCGGGACGCTTGATGTCGGGTTCGCCGATTTTTACCTCGTAATGTCCTTCGGGCACGCCGCCGGGCAAAAAGTCCTCGCCCTTGTCGTAGATGCGCTGCGATTCGAAGAATATAACCGGATCGGTGCCGTTCAGCGCCGCGGTCATAAGCCCCTTGGCGTCGGCAGGAGTTGCGGGGAACACAACCTTGAGGCCGGGGATATGCGCCGCAAGCGCCGTCCAGTCCTGAGAATGCTGCGCGCCGTATTTGGAGCCGACCGACACACGCAGCACAACCGGCATTTTGAGTATGCCCGCGGACATTGCCTGCCACTTGGCCATCTGGTTGAAAATCTCGTCGCCGGCGCAGCCCATAAAGTCGGCATACATAAGCTCGACTATGACGCGGCCGCCGCACATAGCATAGCCGACCGCAGAGCCGACTATCGCCGCCTCCGAGATGGGCGCGTTGAAGAAGCGGTGATAGGGCACAGCCTCCGTCATCTTCTTGTATACGCCAAATGCACCGCCCCAGTCGCGGTTGTCTTCACCGTAGATTATCAGTGTCGGGTCTTCATAGAGCTTGTCTATAATCGGCTCAAATAATCCGTCGCGGATGTTGTAGAGCCTCATTTTGGAAACAGGCTTGCCGTCCTTGTCGACCGACGTGCGAACCTTGTTTTTTATCTCCTTGACACGCGGAACCTCGTCTTTGGGCATGAGCATCTGGGGCTCGCGTGTTGTGTCCATGCTGGGTTTATTCTCATTTGAGAACATCAGTTTTGCTATGGCGTCCGGATCTTTGTCAAGGTCCATGCGCGGCGAAATCTCGTCATTTATCGCCAGCTTCATTACCTCAGTCGTGCGGCGCACTATCGCCTCGTCCATTGCCTCAAACTCGTCAACGGTGGCGATACCGCCGTTCACCAGCTTTTCGCGGAACGCTTTTATCGGGTCGGCATCAATCCACGCATCGATTTCTTCTTGGGTGCGGTAAGTGGACGAGTCCGACGGGCTGTGGCCTGATACGCGATAGGTCACCACGTCGAGCAGCGCCGGGCCTTTGCCTTCGAGCAGCAGCTCTTTCTTGCGCGACACCGCGTCTATAACCGCCAGCGGGTCATAGCCGTTGACGCGCTCGGCATGCATCTGCGTCGGCGTGAAGCCCGCGCCCAGACGCGCCGCATAGCCGAATCCCATGGTTTCGCCCCAGGTCTGGCCGCCCATGCCGTATATGTTGTTGAATATGTTGAAAAGTATGGGAAGTCCGGCGTCCGAATATTTGCCGTCCATACCCCAAAGCTTTGTAAACTGGTCCATAGAGGCGAAGTTCATGGCCTCGAGCACCGAACCGCGGCCGAGCGCGCCGTCGCCGATGTTGGCAATGACAATGCCGGGCTTGTCGTTGCTGCGCTTGTAGAGTGCGCCGCCCAGCGCAATCGGGCCGGAGCCGCCGACGATGGCGTTGTTGGGCATGAGCCCGAACGGGATAAAGAAACAGTGCATCGAGCCGCCCAGTCCGCGGTTGAAGCCGGTCGAACGCGCAAATATCTCGGCAAGCGCACCGTAAAGCAGGAAGTTTTGAGCCAGTGCCTTTACATTATCCGCTGCCGGCATGTACTTTTCGACGACCGAAAGCACCTCTCCGCCAAGGAAGTTTTTCATTATGTTGTAAAGATCGTCTTCACCGAGCTTGTGAATCGCCACAAGCCCCCTTGCGATTATCTCGCCGTGGCTGCGGTGCGAGCCGAACGAAAGATCGTTTATGTCAAGCGGGTATGCCTGTCCGACAGCAGAGGCCTCCTGCCCGATTGAAAGGTGCGCCGGCCCGGGGTTGTTGTACTCAATGCCGTTGTATGCGCCTTTTGTCTTGACTTCGTTGAGCATGTGCTCAAATTCGCGTATCGTGCGCATGTCGTGATAGATGCGCAAAAAGTCGTCTTTTGTGTAAATCTGCTTCTCTTCGTCCAGCGACTTGCTATACTGGCAGACGGGGATATCGCTGAATTTTATAATATCCGGTTTAAACGCCTGCTCCGGAAATATCGGTTGACTTTTAGGCATTGTAATTATCTCCTGTTAATATTATTTTCTGCTGTTATGATACCGGGGCGCTATATCATAAACATAGCATCGCGGATAACCTCGCAGACCGTCGGATGCGGGAACACGAGCTTTTGCACCTGCTCGACACGCATCTCGCGGTCAACCATCATCGCCGCGCCGTATATAATCTCGGAGGCATAGCTGCCTATCATGTGCACTCCTATCACGCGGCGGTGATCTGTGTCGACAATAAGTTTAACAATGCCGTCCCCGCCCTCGTTTTCGGCGACATAACGGCCGCTGTATTTAAGCGTGACCGACTCGACCTTTGCGTCAATCCCCTTCGCTTTGACGCTTTCGCCGGTTTCGCCGACGGAGGCGACTTCGGGGTTTGTGTATATGACCGCCGGGATGGAGCTGTAATTTACCCTGTCCCTGCCGCCACGCATATTGTTTACCGCGACCTCGCCTTCGCGATATGCGGTGTGGGCGAGCATCGATTTACCGTTGACGTCACCTGCCGCCCATACGCCGGAGACACTCGTGCGGCAATATTCATCGGTCACAATTGCGCCGCGCTCGGTGAGCACGCCGATATTCTCAAGTCCGATGCCCTCGGTATTCGGGCGGCGGCCTATTGAGACAAGCACGGCGTCGGCTCCCAACGTCTCGGTTTTGCCGCCGGCCTCATAGCTGACGCTATTTGCGCCAACGGCCGTTACCTTCGCGGACAGAAGGAAGTTAACTCCCTTTTTGACGTAGTTTTTGTATAAAATCTTGGAGATTTCACTGTCGGTTGCGCCGGCAATGTGGTCCAGCATTTCTATAACCGTCACTTTCGAGCCGACGGAATTGAAATACGACGCCATCTCAAGCCCTATAACACCCCCGCCTATGACGACGAGATGCTCGGGGATGCGGCGCAAATCGAGTATCTCGCGGTTTGTCATCGCAAAGCCGGACTCGAGCGCCTCGCGCAGGCCGGGAATCGGGGGCACCGCCGCCGACGAGCCTGTGCATATAAGTAGCTTTTTGCCCGTGTATTCCTTTGCGCCTGCTTTGACGGTAAACCCGTCTTTCGAGCGGCCGAGGATTGTGCCACGCTCAGTTACCACCTCGACGCCTGCCTTTTTGAGCCGCGACGCGACGCCCGTAACGAGCATTTTCACCACGCGCTCTTTGCGGTCGACTACGGCGGCGTGGTCTATGGCGGCGCCGGTGAATTTAACGCCGTACTGTTCGGAATTTTTGGCGTAATCGTATATTTTGGCCGAGTAAAGCAGCGTTTTGGTCGGTATGCAGCCTTCGTTTAGGCAGACACCGCCCAGCGCTCTCTGCTCGATAACAAGGGTTTTCATTCCCGAGTGAGCGGCGCGCTCCGCAGCGTTGTAACCTGCCGGGCCGCCGCCTAAAACTATCAGATCGTACATGTCAGTAACCCTTCTTTACATTATGTAATGTATGGATCGGAGACGCAGGGGCAAACGCCCCGGACCCGATGCCGTTATCTTGCAAGCAGCAGGTCAAAGTTTTCGAGGTTTACGGAGAGGTCACGCAAAAAGCGTGCCGCGGGCGCGCCGTCAAGCGCGCGATGGTCAAACGTAAGCGACAGCCCCATCGCAGGATAAAAGACGTCTTTGCCGTCAACTTCCTTTACGCGGCGGGTAATGTTGCAGACGCCGAGTATACCCGTCTGCGGCGGGTTAATAACCGGCGTGAAGCTCTCTACGCCCAGCGAGCCGAGGTTTGTGACCGTAAACGAGGCGCCCCGCAAAAGGTCGGGCGCAACCGAGCCTCTCTGCGCCGCCGCGATAAGCTCTTTGGCTTTTGCCGAAAGTTCGGCAAGCGTCAGCTTGTCGGCACCGAAAAGTGTCGGGACAAGCAGCCCGCGCTCGGTATCGACGGCGATTCCGAGATTGACGCCCGTAAACTGGCGTATTACGCCCTCTTCTTCAAGATAATGCGCGTTGAGGTCCGGATGCGCGAGGATGGTACGCGACACCGCAAACAAAATCATATCGTTGAGCGTTATGTTGGGCAGGCCCAGCTTTTCCGCGCGTTCCTTGAGCGCCGCGCGCATCTCAAGCAGCTTTGTCGCGTCAAACGAGGCGTTGAGCGTAAGCTGTGCCATGCTGGAAAGCGACGCGTGCATGGCTTTGGCGATTGTGCGGCGCACCGATGTCAGCTTGACGTCGCGATACTCAACCTGCGCTGCGGCCGATGCCACAGGCTGGGCTGCGGCAGGTACGGGAAGCTCGGCCGGCTCGGCGGACGCCGATTTTGTCAAGCCGAGGTCGAGCAGGCGGTTGATATCTCGCTCGATTACGCGGCCGTTTGGGCCGGTCGGTACAACGCGCGAAAGGTCGGCATCGGTTTTCTCGGCCAGCCTGCGTGCGCGCGGGGAGATTTTGAGAGACGACACGTCAACCGATTTTGCCGCGGGCATGCTTTCGGCTGCAGGAGCCTCTGCCGCTGCAGCATCCTGCGCCGGGGCAGCTTTTTCCGCTTCTTCGGATTTTTCTGCTTCTGGTGCCTGAGCGTCGGCAACAAGCGCCGAGATGTCCTCGCCAGGCTCGCCAATTACACAGACGGGCTGCAGAACCGGAACGTCGTCGCCTTCTTCCGCCAATATCTCAAGCAGTGTGCCCTCGACATTCGCGGCTTCTTCAAAGGATGACTTGTCGGTTTCGTAAGTAAACAGAATGTCGCCCACGGCGACCTTGTCACCTTTATTCTTTTTCCATTCGGTTATAATACACGACTCGACGCTCTGTCCCTGCCGCGGCATTATAACAACTGTAGCCATATTGATTTCCCCCAAACAGTTATTTTAACAGTGTTTGCTTTTGTCACAGACCACTCGGTCTTAAGGCTCCTTATGTCGCAATTTTAATATCCACACCGGCGGCTTCGCACTGGCGGGTTATATCCTCCGGCAGCGGAGCGTCGGTGATAATGGTGTCAAGATCCTCAATGCCGCAGAAAGTATAAGGCAGACTTTTATCAAGCTTCGAGGCATCCATGAGCACTATAACGCGCCTTGCCTTTTGCACAATGAGCTTTTTCAGCTCGCATTCAGAGTAGTTGCCGCTGGTAAGGCCGTTTTTGCTCGAAAAGCCGGACGGCACAATAAAAGCTATGTCTATATTTATAGAATTGAGGAACTCCATCGCGGGCGTGCCCGATATTGAAATGTTGTCGCGGTTAACCATGCCGCCGACCAAATTTATGATAGGTAGTGACTTATTCAAAAGCTCAAGCGCAATGTTCGGGCCGGTGGTGGTAATGGTCAGCCGCTCGTCGGGGAGCAGGTGTGCCATGCGCAGCATTGTCGTGCCCGAATCAAAAAACATCGACCGCCCGGTCTCTATCATCGAAATCGCACAGCGGGCAATCTTGTCTTTTGCGGCGGTGTTTTCGTTTAGGCGCTGTGTGAAGCTGTCTTCCATCGATGTGGTGAGAAACTTCATCGAGCGCGCACCTCCGCGCACCTTAATTGCCTCGCCCTGTTTTTCAAAATACTCAATATCGCGCCGCAAGGTCATGCTGGACACGTCGGGAAAGGCTTTTTCAAGCTCGCGCAGCGAAACAAACGGTTTTGTCTGCAAAAGTTCTCTAATTGCTGCCCTTCTTAACGTATTCATATCGACTGCTCCCGCCGCGATAAAATCACAGGCGGGTTTTCCTTTCTACTACTTGTTTGTGTGCTTGTTTGTGAGGCATCTATTAAAATCTTAAAGCACAAAGTGTTAATTTTCACATTAGTGCTGTCATTATATCACGCAGGCTAACATGTGTCAATGCGGTTCACAATTTATTAACCAAAAATAAAAACCGGAGCAAAACGCTCCGGTTATACGGTTGCCTTGCTATTTTAACGCAGGGTTATACATTCCCCAGCAGCATGTCGCCGACCTTGTAGATGTCGCCGGCACCCATTGTTATGACAGTGTCGCCCGGCTCAAGATTTTCGCGCAAAAACTGCGCGATTTCCCCAAATCCCCCCACATACAGCGCGCCCCGAGTGCGCTCGGCAAGCTGACCGGAGGACACTCCCCATATGTTTTCCTCGCGCGCGGCATAGATATCGGCAAATATCACCCTGTCGTCCGGGCGCAAAGCCTCAAACGCCGCGCAAAATTCATCGAAAAGCCCGGCTGTCCGCGAGTAGGTGTGAGGCTGGTACACTATCCACAACCTGCCGTCGGCAACTTTGAGTGCCGCATCGATAGAGGCGCGTATCTCGGTCGGGTGGTGGGCGTAATCGTCGTAAAGCTCGGCTCCGCAGGCGAGGGTGTCGCGATACTCGAACCGGCGTTTCGCGCCTTTGAAAGTGGCAAGCGCCGCCGCTATTTTATCGGCGCCGATGCCGTGTGCCAGCGCAACAGCCGAGGCTGCGAGCGCATTGTATATGTTGTGCCTGCCGGGCGCGGCAAGGGCCACTCTAACAATTTCGCTGCCCCGCTCGCAAAGCGTAAAGCGCGCCGCGCCGCGCTCGAATGTAATGTCTTCTGCCGTATATATTGCATCCGGCGACTCGAGTCCGTAGGTTATCAGCTCGCCAGTATACTTTTTTGTCGCTCGGCGGACATTTTCGCTGTCAATATTGACAACGGCGCGCTCCGCATACGACAAAAATCGCGTAAACGAGCGCACAATATGCTCTATGCCCGTAAAGTAGTCTATATGGTCAAGCTCGATGTTAAGCGCCACCGCGGTCGTGGGACAAAACGACAAAAACGAGTCCGTATACTCGTCTGCCTCGAATATGAAATACTCGTCGCCCCCGAGCCGGTACGCGCTACCAAGCTCAATGCTCTCGGCGCCGCTGACGATCGTCGGGTTTGTGCCCGCTTCTATGAAGATATGCGAGACCATCGAGGTGCAGGTGCTTTTGCCATGCATGCCGCCGACACCGATGCGGTATTTGTATTCTGACATAAGCGCACCGAGAAACTCGGCACGGCGCACGAGCGGAATACCCTGCCGCTCGGCATCGATCCACTCTTCGTTGTCGGGATGGATTGCCGAGGTATAAACCGCAAGCTCGGCTCCGTAAAACTCACCGGTATGCTCGAACCGCACCTTTATCCCGCGCTCGATGAGCTTGTCGGTTATGGCGGTCGGCGTGCGGTCATATCCGCTGACAATCGCGCCCCGGTCGGCACAGATAAGCGCAAGTGCATGCATGCTTATCCCGCCGATGCCGATAAAAAATATACGGCTCCCGGATGAAATGTATGCGAGAATTTCGCTGTCGGTCATCTCGGTCATTTTCTTGCTTCTCCAATCAATCGTTAATCCAATAAAACACTTGTATTTTTAGACAATTTAATTGCATTATTTATGGCATTTGTATAAAATATGGCACAATTATTTACTTTTTATTGAATTGCTCTTCACAATATTATACTATAATTTCCTTAATCGCGCAAAACAAATCATATGGAGGCAACAAAAATGCAAATTACCGACGTTAAAGTGCGTAAGATTTTCGACGACGATAGCCCCATGAAAGCAATCGTTTCGGTTACGCTCGACAACCAGCTTGCACTGCATGACATTAAGGTTATCCACGCGCGGGAAAAAATGTTCATAGTCATGCCCAGCAGGAAAAATCCTGACAATACCTATCGCGATATTGTCCATCCGCTCAACTCGGCCTTCCGCACCGAGCTTGAACAGGCGATTTTCGCTGCATACCACATGGAACTCGAGCAAAGAAGGCTCGCACAGCAGGCTGCCCCTCAACAGACCGTCGAAGTTCCCGAAGAAAACAGCACAGCCTCCTCGGATATCTCCGACACCATCGCCAACTGACCTCCGGTACAGGGGTGCTCGCAGCCATCTCATCGCAACCGGGCACCGTGCCTCGTTTCAGCACATAAACATAAAAGGACATATCGGCTTTATAGTTCGTAACATTTTGGTCGGCAAAATCGCGGCGCTCGCCTCCGATGTGATAACCGGCGGCGGCACATACGACACCGAAGCGCTTTTGGAGCGCTCGATGCAGCCCTGACATACGGAGAGGTTCACCTTATTATGGACGGAGCGGCACTTGTTCGCGGGTTGAAACTTCACTTCAACACCACGTTCGAGTGCCTTCTCCCAATTATGTCTTTTTCTCACCGACGGACGGCGTGTTCCTTGACGACGCCGCCCAAGGGATGCGTATGCCGTCGCGCAGCACATCTATGAAGATTGTGCGGATGTCATGTCACAGACAACAATTACATGTATGTAAAATTTCCCATTGACACTTTAATTATACGCAATGCACAGGTGCGTCGCGCCCCGAATATCCCGCCAGCCGGCATATTTTTGCGCATTTTGCCCCAATGTAAGCGAAAACGCTTATCGTTGACCGGGTCTACACGAAGCGGCTGAAGCGCATTGCCGACAAGGCAAAGCCGACTACATCCACCGCACCGGCGATATAAGTGTCGACATGGAAGGTGATTTTATTACAAAAAACACTACTTAAGCCCGGCTATAACCGCTCCGCCCATATCCTCGAGTGGGCCGGTCCCAAGCGAAACCAGCCTGACCCCGTGTGAGCGGGCAAACGACTGAAGCTGCTCATAATGCTTGTAAGCGGTTATATCGCCGAAAAACCCGCAGGTATCTTCACCGAGCATAACTCCACTTCCCCCTATAAAGCCGTCGCAGCGCACCGCGTCGCCGACCGGCTTTATTTTTTTGCCCTTTTCATCAAATCCGGAGGGAGCCGCAGCCCGCAAAATTATACCGCCCGGCGGGAGCATCAGCACGCTTGCGCCCTGCGACAGCAGCGCTTTTTCAAGCCCTCGGTCGGCCGTCACCGCAGCGCGCTCGCCGAGCGCGAGCACCGAGCAGCGCGCATAGCCCTGTTTCACGCCTACATGCTTGTTATATGCTGCTTTCACCGTTTTCGACACGCTGTCCAGCCGCCCGTAAAGCACATCGCGCAGCGCCAGCGCGTTCAGCAGCACATCCTGCGGGTATTCGGCGCCCACCGGTTCGTCGGTCAGCGCAAATCGCAGGCCTGTCCGGTCAAACAACTCGCGGTTTTCGCGGTAGTAGTTTTCATGCATCAGCAGCCTGCCGTCGGGCAGCGGGAACAGCAGCGAGTCGGGATGGCAGCATACATACGGCCCAAGTGCCCCAAAAGAAGGCAAGCGTATCACGATGTAACCGAGCAAAGCCAAAGCAAACTCGATTTCATCGGATACGCCCTGATGAACAAATATATATGATTTCATCATTTTTCCTACGCCGGAACGTGTATTTCCGATCGCAGCTTTGCCTTCCGCATATCTCCGTCAAACGGCTCTTGTAACCTTGCCGGATCTCAGGCAACGGCTGCATACCTTAACCGTTTTGTTTGTGCCGTTCATATTGGCGCGCACTTTGCGGATGTTCGGCTTCCAGGTTCTTGATGTCTTGCGGTTGGAGTGGGACACTTTGTTGCCAAACGAGGTTCCCTTTCCGCAAATTTCACACTTTGCCATATTCACTACCCTCCGTTCCCGGTGTATAAAATCACAGATTCAATCAACCACCGCATTATATCATACAAACCGCTCTATTGCAAGAGGTTTTAATAATAATTTTCAACGTCGACAAATTTCAATATATTTTCTGTTGACAAATCAGTTATAATATGGTATCGCTGTCAATACTATGTACGCGGAATAAAAATTTTAAACACTAATTGACGGAGGTAAAGCAATAATGCCGCGTGGAAGAAAACCAAAAAACGCAGTCCGAGCAGTTGAAGAAATCGATGCCGATATTGCGTCGGTCACCGCTCAAATTGCGGAGCTGAGAAAGAGGCTCTCCGCACTGAAAAAGGAGCGCGTGAATGCACTCGCCGCAAAAGAACAGCAGCAGCTGCAGCTGCTTGGCGAAAAGATACGCGAAAGTGGAAAAACCATCGAGGAATGGCTGAAAGAAATCGGTTAATCGCTGCAGTGAGCGGTGCGCCTGTGGCGTGCTGCTCGCTTTTATGCACAACATAATAAGTATGTGTCGCGAAAGCCTTTTAAATGTATCTCTTGTTTATGCTATAAAAAGCTGCCAATAGCGTTAATAGCTCGCAGGTTTTGTTATCAAAATTCTCACTATTGAGGAGCATTGGCGACAGTTATCGTTTTCTTAATTTGTCTTATACTTTGCACAAATATAAACAACTATTAGCCGAAAAAACCGCAGTGCCCGGTGCGCTGCGGTTTTTTTATGTGCGGATAAAAATCAGCGGGACTTTAACCTCAGCCTCGATCAGACCGGCATGCGCTGCGCGCATCTGCTCCTCCGTGCGCTCACGCACCTCAATGGCTACGTTGCCGGTCACCGCGGCTATATAGTCGCCGATGAAGCCAGCTGTGCGCAGATGGGGAGTGCCGGTGCCGAAAAGACCGAGCCGCCTCGCTCTCTCACGCGAAAAGAGCATAAAGCAGTCGCCGAAAGCTAGTCGGGATAGCAAATTCTCATTTTATTTTTATGTTGCAATATAAACTTTTTTATTTACAGGCTCGCGGGTTTAACCAAGCGCGATGTCGAGGACCATCATGAGTGTAAATCCCAGCGCTACACCGATGGTTGCAATATTGCTGTGCTCATCCGTCTGTGCCTGGGGGATAAGCTCCTCGACAACGACGTAAATCATCGCGCCGGCCGCAAACGCAAGAATGTAGGGCAAAAGCGGAGTTATAACAGAGGTAAGCGCAATGGTCAACACAGCGGCAACGGGCTCGACGACGCCCGATATAAAGCCGTATCTGAAGGCTTTGCCTTTTGAAATGCCGCTGCCCACGAGGGGCATGGAAATTATGGCGCCCTCCGGGAAGTTTTGCAGCGCAATACCCACTGACAGCACTATCGCGCTCGCAGCAGTTATTTCGACATTGCCGCTGAGCATGCCCGCAAACACTACACCGACTGCCATGCCCTCCGGTATATTATGTAGTGTCACGGCGAGCACAAGCATCAGCGAGCGGCTTATATTCTCCGATTTCACGCCCTCGGGCTCGTCGGTATCCAAATGCAGGTGAGGGATAAGCGAATCAAGCACGAGCAGAAACAGCATGCCCGACAAAAAACCGGTCGCCGCAGGCAGCCATGCCGGAACACCCACCGTCTCTGCCATGTCGATTGACGGAATTAACAGCGACCACACCGATGCGGCAATCATAACGCCCGACGCAAATCCAAGAAGCGCACCGCGCAGGCGTGCGCTCATCTCTTTTTTGAGGAAGAACACCATCCCCGAGCCGAGCGTTGTACCGATAAGCGGGATAAGAAGACTTATTGCGGTTACCGCAATATCGCTCATAACTTTTTCTCTCCGTTCAAAGTTTTTTTACCTGTATTTTACCACTATCGGGACAGCATGTCAATTGCAGCGCCGGACAAAATCCTGCAAACATTCCTCGGCAATAGAACATATCATATTTAATAAAGGAGGTCTGCCAATGGAGCAATTGCAGCAAAGATATCCATTCGAGGTTGTCCACCTCCCCTATCCCATTGACGGGCTGGAGCCGTACATAAGCACAAAATCGCTGGAAATCCACTACAACAGGCTGTATGCCGGCTATGTCGAAAACCTCAACAAGCTGCTTTCGGAGCATCCCGAGCTGCAGGATTTGACGCTCGAGCAGCTCATCAGCCAAGCCTGCCGGCTGCCGCAAAGCGTCGCTATCCCGCTGTCGAGATATGCCGGAGGCGTGTATAACCATATCCTGTATTTTTACGGCATGATGCCTCAATCGCAAACAAAGCCGCTGCAGGGCCAGCTCAAGCGCGATATTTACCATTTCTTCGGCTCGTTTGACCATTTCCGCCGCAATTTTTCGCAGGCAGCGCAGGCAGTTTTCGGCTCGGGCTATACATGGCTTGTGCACGACAAAAAAGAGCTTGAGATCATAAACATGGCGAACCAGGAAAACCCGCTGCTTATCGGCCTTTTCCCTGTCATGTGCATCGACGTTTGGGAGCATGCATATTATCTCACAAACTATAACAAGCGCGCCGAATACATCGGCGACTGGTGGAACCTTGTAAACTGGAATTTTATCGGCAGCCGCTATGCGCATTACGCCTCGCACAACGGCACACGCCGATAACGGAATGTTTACCGCTGCTTTCACGCCGTATCACCGCCGGGCTTTGCACCGGCGTCTGCGGGCAGATAGCACGCCCGTATCGCTATGCATTGCGGAATTTGCGGCTGCAGATGGGACATGCAAATAAAACCCGCCTTTGCTCAAATGAGCGAAGGCGGTTGTCGTTTGCATGCGCATTTTTCATTTATTGCAGCAACTTGAGAATCGGCGATTTTAGGCGACTGCTGCATGTTTTATTGCAGCGCGCGGTCGGGCATTGCGTACTGCTGCGCTTTTCGACTGCGCCATGTCGCGTTCTTTTGCATCAAAATGGCACAGTGCGGCCTGCACTGTGCCTATATATTTCTCGGAGGTGTGGGGGAGTTTTTTCAAAAAGCTCCCCCGCATCACTTAACACAATCTTATACGTTCATCACAACGGGCAGTATCATGGGCTTGCGGTGGGTTTTGGCATAAAGGAACTTCGACAAATCGTCTTTGACCTTGCTCTTGAGCTGCGACCAGTCGGTGATATTGTTTTCAAGACAATCTTCAAGCGCATCGCGCGCTATCACCCTGATCTGCTCTATCAAATCTTCGGACTCGCGCACATACACAAATCCGCGCGAAACAATGTCCGGCCCCGAGATAAGCTGCAAATCGTCGGTATCGACCGTCGCAACCACTACAATAAGCCCGTCCTGCGACAGGTGCTTGCGGTCGCGCAGCACAATGTTGCCCACATCGCCCACGCCGTAACCGTCGACCAGCACTCTGCCGGACGGCACGGAGCCGTTGAACCGCGCGTTTTCCCCGTCAAGCTCAAGCACCCTGCCAATATCCGGCACGAAAATGCGCCTGTCCTCAATCCCCATAAGCTGTGCAATTTCCTTGTTGCGGATGAGGTGCCGGTACTCGCCGTGTACGGGCATAAAAAACTTCGGCTTGGTCAGCGCGATCATCAGCTTCAGCTCTTCTTGGCATGCGTGACCCGAAACATGAACCTCGACCGCCGGGTCGCGGTAAACCGACGCGCCGCACTTCAAAATCGCGTTTATAATGCGTCCGACCAGCTTTTCGTTGCCGGGTATCGCATGCGCGCTTATAACCACAAGGTCTTTCGGCCCCAGCTCAACCTTGTCGTGGCTGGATATCGCCATTCGGTACAGCGCGGACATAGGCTCGCCCTGTGAACCGGTCGACACTATGGTAATACGCTCGGGCGGGTAGCGTTTGATCTCGCTGATGTCGATAATCGTCCCATCCGGCACCCGCATATAACCGAGCTCGACAGCCGCGCTCACCACGTTGAGCATCGAGCGTCCGGTAATCGCTACCTTGCGCCCATAAGCATGGCTCATATCAATTATCTGTTGCACGCGATGCACGTTCGATGAGAACGTCGTTATTATAATGCGCTTGTCGCTGTTGCGCAGAAAGATGTTGTCCAGCGACTGGCCTACCATGCGCTCGGACGGCGTGTAGCCCGGACGCTCCGAGTTGGTCGACTCGAGCATGAGCAGCAGCACTCCCTGCTTACCCAGCTCGCCCAGCCGCGTTATATCCATTATTTCGCCGTCTATCGGGGTGAGATCGAGTTTAAAGTCCCCCGAGTAAAGCACCACTCCGACAGGCGTGGTTATGGCAAGACAACAGGCGTCGGCTATCGAGTGGTTGACGTGGATAAACTCGACGGTAAAACAACCGAGCTTGATTTTGTCGCCGGCCTTAACATTGTGGAGCTTGGGCTTCTCCTTATAGACATGCTCTGCGAGCTTGTTTTTCAGAATTCCGATAGTGAGCCGCGTTCCGTATACCGGCGGTTTTATCTGCTGCAGCACATAGGGTAACGCACCGATATGGTCTTCGTGTCCGTGTGTGAGAACTATGCCGCGAATTTTTTCCTTGTTTTTTTCAAGATACGATATATCGGGAATTACGAGATCAACACCGAGCATGTCGTCGTCGGGAAATCCCAGCCCGCAGTCGACGACAATGATGTCGTTTTCGTATTCAAGCACGGTTATGTTCTTGCCTACCTCGTTAAGCCCGCCAAGCACAATAACCTTTAGCTTTGAATTCGATGATGTGTTTCCGTTATTTTGTTTTTTTGCCATTAAAAATCCTTTCTGTTCGTTCTGAATTTAAAATCCTTTCCGATCAATATTTTTTGTAAACGAGCGGTTTTTACGCACCAAAATAAAACCTGATCCAACACCCAAATTTGGATCCGGCTTAATCGACAATATTTAATTTATAACACAATCAGAGCAAAGACGCGCCCCGCGGTCGCAAAGGCGTCCGGCGCCGCGGCACCATCGCGTCTCAATAACATGTCAAAACCAACACGCACAAAATCGCTGAAATTATTATACCACGTCCGGGGCTGCGATACAAGCAGTATATTATGAATACAGTGTTAATCATTTTCACGCCTTTGACACGGCCCGCCTGTTTTGTGAATAATAAACACTTCTTTCGCGCAAAATATCCGATGCAGGTATATTCAGGCCGAAAAAGGTTATATTAGGCCGAAAGGAGATTATAATGCCAAAAAAAGTTGACAGAAATAAAAAAAATCACCGCACCAAAGAGGACAGTCTCGCACTTCCTTATGAGACGGCGAGAGCATACAGCGCGACCGGCGACGAAGCCAATCCTCTTGGCGGTTATACCGGCACGCCGGGCACCGAAAAAGCCCGGCAAAACAGAGCCGAGGCCGAGCGCAGGGGCGGAGGTGCCACAAATCAGGTTGACGCAAACCGAAACGCCGGCAACGCCACAAATCGAGCAGAGGCAAACCGTAATATCGGCAACGCCACAAATGAAGCCGACGCAAGCCGTAGGAATGGCGACACATCAAATCAGGGCGACACATGTTGCGAAAACGGTGACACCCCAAATCAGGGCGAGGCATATCGCAACAGTGGCGATCCCTCAAATCGGAGTGAGGAAAATCGCAGCGAGGGAAGCAATTTAGGCCAGGCTCAGAATATCAGCCTGCCGCCGCATCGTTCGCCGCAGGGGGATATCCATCTGCCCGGGTTCGGCACCACCTTTCCCATCGACGAGCGACCGCAGCCGGGCATACCGGACGGCAAAACCTATCTTAACGTAAAAAACACCGACGCCGAGGCGCCGGTTGAGGATGCCGGCATGCCATTATAACCGGCCATACCCGACAGCAATTCGGGGGACCGCTCGGCGATCCCCCGTAAAACTTGACGGCTTCATAAAAACAATACAATCGCTATGCATATCAGCGCCGCGGTGATTACGCCCGCGACATACCAGCGAAGCAGCATGTAAAGCTCGGGGTCGCCGGAGCGGCGACGCGGTTTCGTGTCCCTTCTCTCGGAGACAATCATATTTTCGGCAATGATACGCGCGGCCTCTCCGACCATATCCTGTTCGGATATCGACGGCGAGCGCACGGCGCTGTCTTTCAGTATAAAATATGCCTCGTCGAACAGGTTCGACCCGGTGTTTTTCATAACAATGATGCGTTTCTGGCAGCCTTTCATTACCATAAACATGCTCTCCTGCTAAATTATTTCGCTTATATTATTCCATCCAGAGCGCCGCCGTATTCACGGCGGCTGATTTATAAATCGGAGGAATTTTGCACGATGAATTTATCCGAGCAAGGAGCCGGCGAAAAGACCGGCGTGCGTGCGGTTATAATGGCCGGCGGGTCGGGTACGCGGCTTCGCCCGCTGACCGACACGTTGCCAAAACCGCTTGTTCCCGTAGCCGGTAAACCCGTAATTTTCCGTATACTTGAGCTGCTCGCCCGCCATGGCATAACGGAGGCGGCGGTGACAACCGGCTATCTCGCCGAAAAGCTGGAAGAGGCTTGCGGCGAGCAGTACGCGGGCGTCAGACTTACCTATTTTAGGGAGGAAAAGCCGCTCGGAACGGCCGGCGGTGTCAAAAACACCCAGCCGTTCCTTGAAGGCGGCGCCGACGAGTTCATAGTCATCAGCGGAGACGCCGCGTGTGAGATCGACCTTGTGGCCGCTCTCAACTTTCACAGAGTCAAGGATGCCGACGCGACGATTGTCACGGTCAGCGTGCCTTCGCCGCTCGAGTACGGCGTGGTTACGATGGCCGAGGACGGGCGGATTACCGGCTTTGTCGAAAAGCCGTCGCTTTCGCAGGCTTATTCCGATGCCGCAAATACCGGCATATATGTGCTGTCCCGCAGGGTGCTCGACCTTGTCCCGCCGGGCGAAGCACGCGACTTCGGGCGCGAAGTTTTCCCGCAGATGCTCGCGTCCGGCATGAGGCTTTACAGCTATATCGACAGCGGATATTGGTGCGACATCGGCGACCTTGACGCCTACTACAACTGCAGCATGAGATATGCCGAGCTTGAGGGCAAGCTGTCGCGCGACGGCAACATTGTGGGCAAGAACTGCTCGCTCGGCGGCTCTACGGTGCGCCGCAGCATAATCTTCGACGGCGTTTCGGTGTCAAGCGGAGCGTATATCGAAGGCTCGATTATTTGCGGCTCGGTAACCATCGGCCGCGGCGTACACATTGCGCCCGGCTGCGTTATCGGCGAAGGCTGTGTGATTGGCGACCGAGCTTCGCTTGGCCCGCAGGTAAAGCTGTCCGCCGGCAAAACGGTAACCGCCGGACAAAACGTCACCGACGGCCAGCCGGTATTTTCGTCCGGCGGCGCTGAGCTGCTCGCCGAGGGCGGGATACAGATTGAAAAGTCGGCATGTGAACCCGGGCTTTTCCTGCGGCTCGGGGCAGCGGCGTCGGCCGCAACCGGTTCAGTTGTGCGCGCTGCGCCGACTGCGGGCAAGCCCGTCGGCATAATGCGGGCCGCGGGCAGCCCTGCCCTCGCGCGCTATGCAAGCCTGCTTGCCATCGGCGCGACCGAGCAAGGCAGCGACGTTTACGATTTCGGCACGGGCTTTCGCGCGCTGGCATCGTTTGCAGCCGAACGGTATGCGGTACCGTTGGTGTTGTTCATTGAGGAGCAGCCGGACGGCGGCGTGTTTATCTCGCTTTTCGACGCTACCGGACTTTGTCCGCCGCGCACCTGTGAGCGCGCGTTTATTGCGGCGCTCGCCGGACAAAACCGCAAGCCCGAGCTGCCGGACTCGGTCGCGCGCGTGATACCTGTTTCGGGTGTGCATGAGCTGTACCGCGCGGCGCTTGCAGGGCAGCTTGAGCCTTGCCCGGGCAAAAAGCCGTTTGAGGGACTGGAGGTGCGGCTTGAGACGCCCGACGGCGAAAAATGCGCGGACGTAGAGGCCATAGCTTTGCTTGCCGATGTTTTACGTGCCGCGGGCGCGTCGGTTGCCTGCACCGGTGAGGAGCATCCGGCAGCCGAGGAGTTTTTAAGGCTGACTATTTCGCCCGACGGGATGTCGGTTTCGGCGTTCGAGCGCACCGCGCTTTACACCTGCGAGCTTGACCCGTGGCATATCATGGCGCTAATACTCTACGCCGAGCTTGAGGACAAGACTTCGCAGGCGTCGGCGCGCAGGACAGTGCAAAATGTAGTTGCACTGCCCTGTTCGGCGCCGCGGGTGCTTGATAGTCTTGCCGCTTCGCAGGGCGTCACTCCGCTGCGGTACTCGTCTCAGCCGTCGGACGACAGCGAACACGGGGCGCGCGTTGTTGCAGGGCGCCAGCGCTATCAGTTTGACGCGCTGTTTGCCGCCGTGAAACTTTGCCGTATTGCGGCGAAAACGGGACTGAAAGCAATAAGTGACAAAATACCGCACTTCTGCCTCGTTTCGGGCGATTTTGACACAGATTTTGCCAACAAAACGCTTGTTATGCGTAAGTTCGGCGTGCCGGCAGGCGACGGAGTTTGCATGGAGTATAACACTGCGGGCGCGACCGGAGGCAAGGCTAAAGAGGGTGCGACGTCAGGTTATTCGTCGCCGTCCCGTGTGCGCATGATACCGAAGCGTCACGGCGGGTTCAGAATTATCGCCGAAGCCGACACGATGGAAGCCGCCGAGGAAATGCTCGCGCTCTCAAAAAAGCGCATAAGCGAAATAATTGCGGAAGCGCAGACGAAATAAACTGCATAGAAAATACGATTTTGAGGGGGAGCTTTCTTCAAAAAAGCTCCCCCTCAAAACTTTCCGGCACAGTGTGGTCTGCACTGTGTCTTTTCTTTTTTCCGCCGGCGTCCATAAAGCGGGCCGCGTAGCATTTTGCTGCATACACCGTGCTATACACCGCACACAGAGTGAAGCGCGGGGGATGCTCCCGGCACAGGCATGCCAACATTCCACGAACGCACAAAATCACCGGTCAATAAATGTAACTTTTGCAAATCGTTGACATGCCAAAAATTGATATGTTATAATGGCCGTACATATTAAATATATTAGCAAGAACAACGGAGGCGGCAAAGTGAAAGCATACGCTGCGCTCGGCGGTGGCGCGCAGGGATTTATAGACATTCCCGAACCCTCGCCATCCGAGTACGAAGCGCTTGTAAAAGTGGAGGCGTGCGGGCTGTGCGCCGGCACCGACGCGAAAATTATCCACGGCAAATTCAAGGGAGTCGAAGACTACCCGGCCGTGCTCGGACACGAGGGCGTCGGCCGCGTCGTGAGCGTCGGCGCGAAGGTAAAGCATTTCAAGCCCGGCGACCTTGTGATGCTCCCTTTCCTCGGCTCTATGCCCGAGGGGATTTACTCGGCTTGGGGCACGCTCGCCGAATACAACACCGTCTGCGACGCAAAAGCGATGGAAGAAGACGGACTCGTCCCGCCCGATTATGCATGGGGGCAAAGCCTTCTCCCCGCGGATTTTGACCCTGTCGACGCGGCAATGACTGTCACCTTCCGCGAGGTGCTCTCGACCATGGAGCTGTTCGGCTTTACGCCAAACAAAAGTCTTGTTGTGCTCGGGCTCGGCCCGGTCGGGCAGAGTTTTGTGCGGTTTGCCAAACTCTGTGGCATGGAGCCGGTTATTGCCGTTGTGCGCAGCGACCCAAAATGCGAGGCTGCCGCGCGCTGCGGCGCAGACTTTATTGTGGACACGCGCACCGACAACATGACAGAAGCGGTGCGCCGCATTGTGCCCGGCGGCGTCGATTTTGCGCTCGATGCGGCGGGCGTAAATTCTTTTGTCGGCGACGCGCTGTCCATGATTGCGCCGGGCGGCAAAATCTGCGTGTACGGCATATCGGCCGACACTAAAATAGAGTTTGACATATCGGCCTGTCCCTATAACTTCACATTACAGTACAATCAGTTCCCGTCAAAGCGCATGGAGGGAGAGGCGCTCTCACGCATACTCGCCTGGATTCGCTTCGGAGCGCTGCGCCCGCGCGATTACATCTCCGACATCCTTCCGTTTGACCGCGTCGGCGAAGGCTATAACCTAATCGAGGAAGGCCGAGCACTCGGGAAAATAGTCATAACCATGCAGTAGCGTGTTGGCATATAGAAGCGAGTTGTGATATTTGACAGCATTTTGTATGCGCCAAAGAAAATTTTGCTTATTAATTTTTGTAATAGTATTGATTAATTTCCTTAATAATGGTATTATGCTTCCATGTTATTCTATCGCATGGAGGCATTGACGTGGAAGGATTTTACCAGATAGCTATTTACACACTGGTGGGTTTTTTTGCACAGATTATTGACGGCTCGCTCGGCATGGCCTATGGTGTCAGCTCCACGACCTTTCTCGTCGCAGCGGGAGTGTCCCCGAAAGCCGCGAGCGCGGGTGTACATACTGCAGAGGTCTTTACCACACTTGTTTCGGGGCTTTCGCACTGGAAGGCCAAAAACGTCGACTGGTCTATCTTCCGCCGGCTTGTTGTTCCCGGCGTTATCGGCGGCGCGCTTGGAGCATATCTGCTTATAAACATCCCGGGCGACGTTATATCACCGTTTGTAAGCGTCTACCTGCTTGTGATGGGCACAGTTGTGCTGGTGCGCGCGTTTCGGGGTGTGAAGAAAAACCTGCTTTCAGGCAAACAGCTTATTCCCGTCGGGCTTGCGGGCGGCTTTCTTGACGCAATAGGCGGCGGAGGCTGGGGGCCGATTGTCACCTCGACGATGGTGGCGTCAGGCCATCCACCGCGCTATACCATCGGCTCTGTCAACACCGCGGAGTTTTTCGTCACCGTTGTGCAGTCGCTGACCTTCTCGGTCTTCCTGGGCATCGGCGACTATTGGCGGGTCATACTCGGACTGGCACTCGGCGGCGTTGTTGCTGCTCCGCTTGCGGCAATTATGTGCAAAAAAGTACCCGAGAAAAAAATGATGGTGGCCGTCGGCGCGCTTATAGTGCTTCTTAATATAAGAAACCTTATAATGCTTTTTATATAAATTCGCCCGGCGGCACCGCGGCGGTTATATGTAAATGGCTCGGCTAAAACTGCAAAGGCAATGCAATCGGCGCTGTAACGATTTTATAGATAGTTGGAGTGTTTATAATGGCCCGGAAACGTATTGCAGCAATTATTGCGACTGCCCTGTCCCTTTTTGCATGTTTTTCCTGTGCATCGGACGATGCGGCAAAACCTCACGAGACCACCGCGGCACCGACCGAAGAGACGACAATAGACGAGCTTGCAAAATATGCCGACGACCTCGGCGAGCACAACTTCGACAGCGAGGACTTTATTATTGCCGTGTTCCTCAACATCAATGTCAACAACAACATCGATACCGAAGCGGAAACCGGCGATGTGCTCGCCGACGCTATTTACAAGCGCAACAGGTCGCTTGAAGAACGCTTTAATGTCACATTCAAGCAAAGCACACACGAAGACTCGGAGTTCGGCCCCTATGTGCGGCGCTCGATACAGGCAAACGACAAAGCATTTCACATCGCAAACGTGCGCTGCACCGACGGGCTTAATTTGTGGCTGGAAGGCATGATATTGCCAATCGAAAAGGTGCCCTACATAAATCTTGAAAAGCCCTATTGGGACCGGTCGCTCAACGAATCGCTTACGGTAAACAAAGTACAGTACATTGCGCTCGGCCATTTCAACGTCAACGTCGACGACATCACTCATGCGCTGCTTTTCAGCAAAACTCTTATGAGTGACCTCGGGCTTTCTGACATTTACGAAACGGTGCGTGGCGGAAACTGGACGTTTGATGCGATGAACTCCATGATGGTCAATGCAATTGCCGACCTCAACGGTGACGGCGAATATGACGGCAGCGACCGCTGGGGCTATCTCGCAAGTCCGAAGGAAATTTTGCCAAACTTCTGGATTTCTGCCGGCGAGTTCAGCGTGGCAAAAGACGAAAATGATATGCCGACAAGCGGCATCGAAACCGAGCGGTTTTATGACGTTTTCATCCGCACGTTTGAGATGATGTGGGACGACGGCGCATGGTACACCAAGGCACAGCTTGACGCCGACATCCCGACCGAGTGCATCAACATGTTCGCAAACCACCAGTCGCTGTTTCTTGACTCCACCTTCTTTGTCATCGGTAAAATACGCGGGATGGAGGCCGATTTCGGCATTATCCCCTACCCCAAGTTGGACGAAGCGCAAAAGCAATATGTGTCGCGGGTCGAATACTATTTCCCGACTATTGTTCCGATAAACAGCGACAGCCTCGAGATAACCGGCGTCATGCTGGAGGCGCTTCAAAGCGAGTCGGCCAAGACCGTGCGTCCGGCTTATTACGACATCGCGCTGAAAACAAAATACACGCGCGACGACGAGTCGGCCCAGATGCTCGACCTTATTTTCTCCACGCGGGTCGTCGACATGGGCGACACCACGCTTTGCGACAAAATCAGAGACGGCTTTATGGCGCAGATGTTTTCGGCAAATAACCGCAATCTTGCCTCCAGCTCAAAACAAATGGAGAATATAATCAAAAATCTTATAAAAAATATCACCGAAAAGGTACCGGAAACCCAGTAAAGTAAAGGCTAACCGAAAATGAAATATCTTCTTGCACACGACATTGGCACCTCCGGCGATAAGGCCGTGCTCTATGACACAGAGGGCAGGCTTATTGCCTCAAAGCTTGCGGACTACCCTCTCGATTCGCGCCCGGGCGGGTTTGCAGAGCAAAACCCGGTCGACTGGTGGGACGCCGCTGTACACACCACGCGAGCATTGCTCGCCGACGCCGCCCGGCTCGGCATCACCCCGCGCGACATCGCGGCTGTCTCCTTTTCGGGCCAGATGATGGGCTGCGTCTGTGTTGACAAGCAGGGATCTCCTCTGCGCCCGGCGATGATTTGGGCCGATATGCGCGCCTCCGAAGAGGAGGCGGCGCTGCGCGAGAGGATAGACCCACTCGACTACTACAGGCTGACCGGTCACAGGCTGTCGTCGGCATACTCGGCATTCAAGCTCATGTGGCTGAAAAAGCACGAGCCGGACGTTTACGCGCGCACCTACAAAACCCTTTGCGCAAAAGACTATATAATTTTCAAGCTCACCGGGCGTTTTGTGACCGATCACTCGGATGCCTCCGGCACCGGCGTCTGGGATTTGAGGGCCGCGCGCTGGTCGGAAGAGCTAATCGGGCTGTGCGGGCTGGACGGCGACAAATTCCCCGAGGCGCTGCGGTCGGTAGACATCGCGGGCGAGGTGACGCGCGAGGCGGCAGCCGAAACCGGCCTTTGCCCCGGCACGCCGGTGGTATGCGGCGGAGGCGACGGCCCCTGTGCCGCGGTGGGCACCGGCTGTGTGGATGAGGGCGAGGCAAACTCGTGTCTCGGAACCTCGTCGTGGCTCGCGGTAACGACATCCGCGCCGCTGGACGACGACGATATGTGCAGCGTCACCTGGCCGCATCTTGTGCCCGGCATGTATATGCCCTGCGGCGCCATGCAGTGCGGCGGCGGCTCATTCAGATGGGCGACGGAGATATTATCGCCTGACCTCATCGGGGAGTTTCCCGACGACATTCAGGCAGTGTTCGAGCGCGAAAACGAACTTATTGCCTCAGCCCAGCCCGGCTCAAAGGGGCTTTTATACCTGCCGCACCTGCTCGGCGAGCGCAGTCCGCGCTGGAACCCCAAGGCGCGCGGCGCATTTATCGGCCTCACCTATGCCCACACGCGCGCCGAGATGCTGCGCACCGTCATGGAGGGCGTGGCGCTCAACCTTGAGATTATACTCTCCTCGATGCGGCGCGCCGGCTGCAAAATAAACAGCCTTGTGCTGGTCGGCGGAGGTGCGCGCTCGTCCGTATGGCGGCAGATCCTCGCCGACATTTACCGGCTGCCTATACTCAAGCCCGTTGTGACCGGCGAGGCGACCTCCGCCGGCGCGGCGATAGCGGGCGGGGTGGGCACCGGCGTGCTGGCTGATTTTTCCGCCGCAAAGCGATTTGTTTCCATAGAGTCCGAAACACTGCCAAACGAGGAAACAGCGAAAAAATATGACCATATCAAGCCTATATTTGAGCACTGCTATCGCGCGCTCGAGCCTATTTTTGAAGACATAAGCTAAAGGAGCTGCATAAAATGCTTACATCTAAACTGCTTTGCACACTACCCGACTATGTAACCACGCCCGACGGGATGGCTGTCGATTCCGAGGGCAATCTTATACTCGCCTGCCCCAACTTTGGCCCGCCCGCCGACCCGAGCCAACCGTCTCCGCCCGGCTGCATACTCAAAATCGGACCGGACCGCGTGCCCCGCAAGTGGTTTGACGTGCCGCCGAGCCCCGAAACGGGCATTGCTTGCCCGATGGGCATCGCGTTCGGCCCCGACGGCGACCTTTACATCTGCGACAATCAGGGCTGGTCCGGCAAACCGGAGCTGCAAAACAAGGGACGCATCCTGCGTGTGCGGCTGGACGGCGACCGCATTGTATACGCCAAAGAGGTTGCGCGCAACATGGAGCATCCCAACGGTATGAGAATCCGCGACGGTTATGTCTATGTCACCCAAAGCATGCTCTCGGGCGCCAAAGACCCCTCGGGCAAGCTTGTGAGCTGTGTTTACAAATTCCCGCTCGACGCCGAGGGCATCGTGGTTAAAAATTCGCTCGAGGACGAGCACCTGCTTGTGACGTTTGTCACCCAAAACCCCGACTGCCAGTACGGCGCCGACGGCATTGAGTTTGATACAAACGGCGATTTGCTTGTCGGCAACTTTGGCGACGGCACCGTGTGGCGCATAAAGTTTGGCCCGGGCGGCGAGGTCGTCTCCTCCGAGCCGTGGGCATGCGACCCCGAGGAGCTTAAGACCACCGACGGCATGTGCCTTGCGCCTGACGGAAGTCTTTATATCGCCGACTTTTCGGCTAACGCCGTGGTGCGCGTGACACCCGACGGAAAGGTGCGGCGCGTTGCCCAGTCGCCCGACTGCGACGGACTTGACGGCGGACTTGACCAGCCCGGCGAGCCTATAGTCTGGAACGGTTTGCTTGTGGTCTCCTGCTTTGATACCGTGACCGGCCCGCCGCATGTCAACACCGCACACGAGCTGCCCGCAACGCTTGCCTATCTTGAAATTGAGGGTATATGAGCGCCTGTGGGCGGCCAAAACACGCATTTGCGAGGTAAAGACATACAATGAACCAAAAGCTTAAAGAATTTGCCGCTTTATTCGACCACACTCTGCTGCGTCCCGACGCGCTGCCGGCTGATTTTGAAAAACTTTGTGCCGAGGCGGCGCACTGGGGATTTAAGTCGGTGGCAGTCAATCCAGCGGCTGTAAGGCTCTGCCGGCAGCTTTTGTCCGGCACAGGCGTGCTGGTCGGCGCGGCAGTGGCCTTCCCGCTCGGCCAAAACACGCTGCGCGCAAAGCTGTTTGAAACCGAGGACGCAATCTTCGACGGCGCGCAGGAGATTGACTACGTTTGCAATGTCGCGCGCGTCAAGTCATGCGACTTCGGATACATTGAGAAAGAAATGAGCGAAATAGTCAGCCTGTGCCGGGAAGCGGACGTGACGGTGAAGGTTATCTTTGAAAACTGCTTGCTTTCGCGCGACGAGATAAAGCGTCTTGCCGAAATTGCCTCCGTCGTGCGGCCCGATTTTATCAAGACCTCGACGGGCTTTTCCAAAAGCGGCGCGACTGTGGAAGACGTCGAGCTGATGGCGCAGTCTGCACCGGGCATAGGAGTAAAAGCGGCGGGCGGCATCCGCACGCTCGAGTTTACCAAGCGACTTGTCGCTGCCGGCGCCACGCGAATCGGCTCGAGCGCAAGCGTTTCGATTATGGAGGAACTTGCAGCTTGCTGTGACATTTAACGCCGGATTTTTATTTAACGGAGATGAGTATTATGACACTCACCGAAAAAGCCGCGAAAATGAACGCGGAAATACTGGACATGCTGCGCAACAAACCGGTCGAAAGCACGCTCGTCGAGCGCTGGAAGCTCATCGACGAGGCGTCAAAACGCTATGCCCACCTTCCTCAGCCGCTCAGACTGGGGTACGGGCTGACATATATACTCGGCAACTGCTCGCTGCCGGTCAAAGAATACGACATACTGCTCGGCCGCTTCGACGACCATGTCCCCACGCCCGAGGAAGAGGAGTTTGTCTTCGACTTTCACCGGAGGGGCGGCCAGAAAATCTGCGTTGAAGCGGGGCATATCACGCTCGACTGGGCAAAAATTTTCGCCGTCGGGCTCGACGGCTATCTCACGCAGGCGAAAGAGGCGTACAGCCGCTGTCTCGCCGGCGGAGAGCACGGCTCTATGCTGCTGTTTTATCAGGGGTACATACTGATGGTCGAGGCGCTGATAAACTATATCAAGCGCTATGCGCAGGCGGCTCGGGAGGCGGGTCTGTACGATGCCGCCGAGGCTGCCGAAAGCGTCGCCGGCCCGGCGCCGACCACTTTCTACGGCGCGATGATGCTTGTCATGCTGCTGCAAACCGTGTACTACATTTACGCCGGCGACATGAACCCGACGCTGACGCTCGGCAGGCTGGACGACCTGCTGGTTGACCTCTACGAGGCCGATATTGCCGCGGGCAGGCTCGATCGCGAGTCGGCCGCCGCGATAATTGACGATTTCAACGCCAAAACCAACCTTATCCTTGGCCGCGGCGAACACCAGATGAGCGGCGGCAGCGAGCGCGATACCGGCTGGTGGCGCAACAACTCCTATGACGACCCGACCTATGTTGTAATCGGCGGCTACTCGGCGCGCCATCCCGGCCGCGTAAATCCTCTGACCGAGCTTTTCGCCGAGCGCATAAACCCGCGCTATGAAAATCCGGTGTATGTCTTTCGCCACACGCCTGCGGGCGCGCGTAACGAGCGCGCGTGGGAGCATATCGTTCGCCATGCCCGCGACAATGCGTCGATTATCATTTACAACGACGACACCGTCATACCTGCTCTTGTGCGCGCAGGTATTGCGCCCGAGGACGCAATAGAATACACCATGCACGGCTGCAACTGGGTAGATGTGCCCGCAAAGTACTGGATAAACGGGATCGCCGGCGGCTCCGTTGCGGTCTTCCTGGCGCACACGCTCTACGATATGTTGGACAATGAGCATCCAAAACCGCGTGATTTTTCGTCAATCGACGAAATCTACGAGGCGGTCGGCAACCGATTCCGCGAAAGTGTGAGAGGCGCCTTCAATCACTTGCGCAATTTCGTGCGTTCGCCGGAGCAAGTGCCCGAGTACATCTCGATGACGCAGCTTTTCACCGAAGGAGTGCTCGAGCGAGGTCATACCGCACCCTATGCGGTAAAATATCCGTCCTGCTATACGCTTGTCCGCCACATCGGCACCGCAGCCGACATTATGGCTGCAATAGAAGACATTGTCTTTGTCAAAAAGACTGCAACCATGCGCAAACTTCTCTCTGCCGCGCTGTCCGACTGGCAGCATGCGCCCGACCTTTTGGCACAAGCGCTGGCTGCGCCCAAATACGGCACCGACAGCGACGCCGCCGACAAGCACGCCGTGCGGCTGATGGAGCTTTTCACCGACATCGCCGCAGAAGAAGCGCTCGAGCCCGACGGCAGCCGGCTGTTTTACTCGCTCCCCGTCACCATCGCCGACATGTGGCATGTAGGCGAGGGCGCGGCACTGCCCGCAACGCCGGACGGGCGCAGAGCCGGCGCGCCGGTAAGCGAAAACCTCTCCCCCACTCCGGGATATGCACGCAGCGTGACGGCGCTCTTGCGCTCGGTGGCAAAGCTGCCGCTCGATAGGATTTGCTCGGGCGCGCTCAACCTGCGGCTTTCAACCGGCTCGGTGCGCGGCGACGAGGGCGCCGAGCGGCTGAAAATCCTTGCCGATACCTATTTCGAGCTCGGCGGCATGCAGCTTCAGCTCAGCGTGACCGATACCGAGGTGCTGCGCGACGCGCAAGAGCATCCCGAAAAATATCCCGACCTTATGGTGCGCATCACTGGATACAGCGCACTCTTTGTTGACATGTGCCGCGCCGCGCAAAACGAGATAATCCGCCGCGACGAGCTGGGCTGACAATGACAAACTCTTGCGAGCCTGTTAAATAATAAAGCAATGGTGCAAAACGCATCATTGCTTTATGTTTGCTTAAAACGTGTAATAATCACAGTAATACTGGTGCGAGTTTTCTTTTAGGCATCTTAATATATTTGTTTTGCTTCCGGAGACGGTTTGCAATTATATACTCGATCGCGGGGACACAGCCCGCCGAAATCACCGAGCTTGACGACCGGCTCAAAGACAAGCTGCAACGGCGATATAGGATAACTGTTGGCGAAGATGCCATGTTAATTGAGGGCTGCTATGACAATGCTTATCAAGATAATTCAGTACAGCTAAAGCTCAAAGTACCTCGCGAGTCGCTTGGTAAGCTATATGATTATACTGCCTACACAGAGCAAAGCTTGTCAAGCATTGATAGTGAGTTTTTATATCCACCGGTAAAGCGTCTTGAACACAAATACGAACTTTATACCTACATTGACGTTTATGGTACGACGACGAAAACTTTTTCATCTACTTCAAAGGCAGATATTCAAACAAATAAAGGCGAACGGCAAAACCGTTCGCCTATTTGTTATGATGCCAATGTACGGCGCAGGAAGGTGCGCGTGCGCTCCATTTTCGGCCGCTCGAAAATTATCTCGGGCGGACCTTCCTCAACAATGACACCGCCGTCCATGAACACCACCCGGTCGGCCACCTCGCGCGCAAACTGCATCTCGTGTGTGACCACCACCATCGTCATGCCCGAGCTTGCAAGATCGCGCATGACAAGCAGCACCTCGCCCACCATCTCGGGGTCGAGCGCCGAGGTCGGCTCATCGAACAGCAGCGCGTCGGGCTGCATTGAGAGAGCGCGGGCAATTGCGACGCGCTGTTTTTGGCCGCCCGAAAGCTGCTTTGGCTTTGCATTGACAAATGCGCTCATGCCTACCTTTTCCAGATACTCGAGCGCAATTTTATCTGCTTCTTCCTTTGAGCGCTTTACGACGACGGTTTGTCCTATCGTGCAGTTGCGCAGCACATTGTGGTTGTTGAAAAGGTTGAACTGCTGGAACACCATGCCCATGCGCGAGCGATATTCCACTGTGTTGAAATTTCCTTCGAGTATATTTTGACCTTTGTAGAGTATTTCGCCGCCGTCGGGTTTTTCGAGCAGGTTGATACAGCGAAGCAAGGTCGATTTGCCGGAACCGCTGGCTCCTATTATGCACACGACCTCGCCGCGATGCACCGCGAAGTTGATGTCGCGCAGCACGACATTGTTCCCGAACGACTTTGAGAGGTGACGCACCTCAACTATAGCTTCATTACTTAACATTTTTAGCCTCCAGCGCCATAGCTTCGACAACCGCCTCCGCCGACGTTCCGCTATGCAGAATGTCGTATGTCTTTGGCCCGTCCAGCCTGCGCTCTATAAAGCGCAACAGGCGCGTGATTGAAAATGTCAAAATAAAATAAATGGCGGCGATTACAAGATAGGTTTCAAACGCGCGGTAATTGAGCGCGATTATAATCTTGCCGTAATAGAAAAGCTCGGTTACGGTTATGACCATCAAAACCGACGAGTCTTTGATGTTTATGACAAACTCGTTGCCTGTCGCGGGCAGTATATTGCGCACGGCCTGGGGAATGATGACATGCACCATTGTCTGCCAGTGCGTCATGCCTATTGCATGCGCCGCCTCAAACTGCCCCTGGTCTATAGACATTATGCCGCCGCGCACAATCTCGGCCATATACGCGCCGGTATTGATGGATATGATTATAAAGCCGGCAAGCAATCTGTCGACCTCAAAACCTGTCAGCATCGCGATGCCGTAATAGATTACCATTGCCTGCACTATCATCGGCGTGCAGCGGAAAACCTCCACATACACACCAATGAGTGTGTTAACTATCTTCAGCAGCCACCAAAGCGCGTTTTTCTTGTCGGGCATGGGTATCGAGCGCACCACCCCGACAAGCAGGCCGATTGCAAAACCTACAATCGTACCGCTTATCGAGAGCAGCATTGTGTAACCTACACCGCGCAGCAGATACGGCCAGTATTCGACAATGACTTTTATTATAAATTGCAGAGAGTTCATATCTTTTCCCGTTATAAAAAATTAACCGCGCAGCGCAACGATGCGCCGCGCGGCTTTTTGCATTTATCAGCCAACCGGCTGGTTTGCGACGGCGTCGGCCATCATCTGAATACGCTCATCTTCGGTAATCTTTGAGATAATCTCGTTGATTTTCGCAAGGCGCTCTTCGTTGCCTTTTGCGATACCGACGGCGATTGCCACCTGATCTTCGGTAACAGAGAAGCCCTTGCCTTCTTCAAACTCGACGCAGACAAAATCAAGTCCGGCCTTTTCGATGCTGAGCGCCTCGGGCTTTTCGGCGACATAAGCGTCTACAATGCCCGATTCAAGCGCGATGCGCATTGCCGGGAAATCTGCCATGGCTTCTTTATGTATAACGTCCGGTATCTGGTCTATTACCTCGTCATGTACGGTGCCGATTTGTGCGACCACCGTTGCGCCCTCGAAATCGGCTATCGAGGTGGCCGATTCGTATTTGCTGCCTTTTTTGACTATCATCACAAGGTCGGACGTATAGTAGGGTTCCGAAAAGTCAATGTTCTGTTTGCGCTCTGCCGTCGGCGACATGCCGGCAATTATCAAATCGATAACTCCGCTTTCAAGTGAAACAAGCAGCGAGTCAAAATCGATTTTTACTATCTCAAGCTCCATTCCCAGCCCGTCGGCTATACGCTTTGCAACCTCAACGTCATAGCCTCCCGCATAGGTCACGTCGCCCGAAATAGGAACGGCGCCGTTTGAGCCGTCGGTCTGTGTCCAGTTGAACGGCGGGTAGCCACACTCCATTCCGACGCGCAGTGTGCCGCTGCTTTTCTCCGAACAGGACGGCAAAACAATAAAGGATAGTGCCAATGTGGCAAGCAGCAGTATCGTTATAACACGTTTCATATTCGAAGGCTCCTTTAACCTGATAAAATATTAAAACAACAGGTTAAATGATAGCATATAACATCCGATTTTGCAATAGAAAATTAAAGATTCTTTCATTTTCCGACTAAATTATGGCGATTAGCCTTTAATTTTCACGGATTTTCGGCTATAGCCTGCATATCAGGGGTGCGACGACAATTTTAGCGTGCGAACGTCGGTGCCTGTGAACAGCAACGGCCGAAACTCGCCGAAAAGGCGCGAGGTAATCCGGTCGGCATAGCGTCTGCGCAGCTCGTCCCTGCCGAGGTTGGTGTTTATTATGGTCGGCAGGTGTTTGTTTACGCGGGTATTTATTATGTTATAAAGACACGACACCGTAAACTGGTTTGAAAGCTCGGTGCCGAGGTCGTCGACAATAAGCAGCTCGCACTCAAAATATTTGGCAGTGCGCGGCGGCTCGCTCTCGTCGCCGATGCCGTATCCGCGGCCAAAACGCTCGTATTCAAAATCGGCAAGCACATTCTGTGCGGTATCGTATACGACGTCAAAGCCCCGATCTATAACTACTTTTGCTATAGCCGTCGACAGGTGCGTTTTGCCCAATCCGGTCGCGCCTATGAGCAGCAGATTGCAGGATGTCGCCGGGTCAAAAGTCTCGGCATAATTTTTGCAAAACGACAGGTTGAGCTTCATGAGCTCGTAGGATTTCGGGTCGGCGCGCTGGCACGCAGGGTCAAAAGTCTCAAAAGTCTGTGTGCGTATAAGTCCCGCTATGCCCGAGCTTTCGTATCCGGCGAGCACCAGAGCACGCCGAAAGCACGAGCACATCTTTGTGCCGACAAACCCGGTATCCATGCAGGTCCGGCACTCGTATTTAATTTTGTCATAATCGGACGGATAGCCATGCGCCTCAATCAGTGCCGCGCGATCGGCAGCAAGCTGTTCGGTCTCGCGTTCGAGCTTTTTGATTGCCTCCTCAAGCTCCTCTCCCGAAAGTTCCATCGCCAGCCTGAACATGCGCAGCCCGATTTCCGACAACGCGTCGTCCATTCCTTTCAGCTCGGGTATGGCGGCGTGCAGCTCCGCGCGCCTGGTCTCGGCCGCCTGTTCGGCCGCTGCCGACCGCTCTTCAAATTGCTTTTTCAGCCTGATATAATTTTCTTTATTATAACTCATTTTACAGCACCCGAATCGGCATATCGGAAGTTACTTCCCGTCTGTTTTGTCGTGACTCGTTTGCAGGCTGCCATCCATAAGCTCATAACTGCGTTTGAGTGCCAGCTCGAAAAATTCGTCGGTGTCAAAGCTCGGAGGGTTGTCGGTGGAGGCGGCTTTTTCCGCCCTGTACTTTTCCTCTGCGGCTTGGATTTGCTCTATTGAAGTGTAGCCCTTTTCATGCCAGCCGGCAAGTATTTTGTCCATATAAGGCAATGCCGCGCGATCCGTATACTTCACCGTTATCTCGTAGGCGCGTGTGAGAATCTCTATGTCGTATCCCCACTCGTCTATCCAGCGGTGAAAAAACTCCGACTCCTTTTTTGTCGGAGCACGTCCGCCAAATCCCAGCATATCGCGCAGTTTGTATTCGATTGAATTATAGCGCTCCTTGCGCTTTATGTATTCGCCGAGCTTGACCGCGTCGTCGATGCCTTCCTCGACGAGCAGGCAGGCCGTCCGCTCGACATACCTGACGGAGGTTTTGCCCTTTCCGGCGCAGTATGCGCAGACAAGCAAAACAAATTCAGGCTCCAGCCCCATCGTGTCGCACAGGGCGACGATTTTCGACGTCTCCGAGCCGGTGAAGATGCGGCCGAGCACCCGCTGACATTCGTCGACAAGCAAGCCATATTTGCCGCCGTCGCGTTGGAGCAGCTCGGCAAGCTCCTGGCCTGAGTAGCTCGGCAGCTCGTTTTTGCGCTGTGCGCTTTTTGTTTTGGTCTCGGATTTGCGCGCCGCCGGCCTTGACTGCGCCGAGTCGCCGCCGAACTTCACCGAGCAGGCGAGAAACCCGTCCGCTGCAAGCTCCGTTACATAGCGGTCGAGCTGCTCGCGCTCCATGCCCAGCTCACCGGCGGCTTCGTCCGCATAATCGGAATATGCCTCGCGCAGCCGCTCGTCGCCGGCAAGCCTAACCAGCACACGCAGCCGATCCCCGTCAAGCTCGGTGGCGCGGGCGGGCAGAGTTATCGCCTCGCCGCTCAAGTCAATGGAAATATCGGAAATATTCATTTTATACCCAAACTCCCTGTGGGAGCATCACTTTTATTTTTATCGTCCGCGCCGTTTTGCCGCGCGGCAAAGCACAGTTTGGCCGCCGGGCTCACTCCCAGTCGCCCGAATGCAGGCCAAAGCATAAAATCATAAGCGAATCGCCAAGGCGTGCGTTTATCACGCGGGTCGATGCCGAGCCGCGCAGCTCAAGTTCGGTGAGGTTCCACACGCCGCGGAAGCCGTGGTCGGCAACAAGCCTGTAAAGCTCGGGGGCCTCCTCGTCATCGCAGGCAAGAATGGCTATATCCCGGCTTTTTACACTCTCAAGCTCTGATACCGGCAATACTCTACACCCGTCGGGCAAAACAACACCCTCGCAGACGGTCTTGGGAGACTCGCCCTCGCAGACGATCGTCCGCACTTCTTTTGTATAAAGGACTGCCGTTACGCTCACCCCTCGCCTTGAAAGCAGCGGACCGGACGCGAGCGCAAGCCCGAGCGGGGTTGCGCCGAATATCACAGCCTCAAAATTGTCGCCGGCGCCCAGCCTTGACGCTATCTCGGCATACAGAGTTTTGACGCTGTAGCCGTAGCCCTGCTGGCCGAGGTCGCCGAGCGCCGCAAGGTCGCCCCTCACCTGCGACGCCGAAAGTCCCACAAGACCCGCAAGCTCGTCCGACGAAATGCGCAGCACTTCGTTGTTTATCAGTATGCGCAAACAGCGGAAATAGCGGGGCAGCCGGCCTATTACCGCGCGGGGTAGCTGTTTCATGCCGTTTTACCTCTATCGCTCATAGCCTGCGGGTCGGGGGTGCCGCACAACATCGTTTTAGTGTTCATCGTATTATCCCTCGTCTATGTCGAGGTCGTCGAGATATTCCCTGCCGTGCTCGGCTATATATTTTTTGCGTGCCGCAAGGTTGTCTCCGAGCATTGTATCAAAAACCTCGAAAGTCTCTTTTTCGTCTGCCGGCTTTACCGCAATAAGACGGCGGGTTGCGGGATCCATTGTCGTCAGGCGCATCATTTCGGGCTCGTTTTCACCAAGACCCTTTGAACGCTGTACGGTGTATTTGGCGCTCTCGCCAAACGATTCTATTATCTCCTGTTTTTCTTTATCGCTGTAAGCAAAATATGTCTTGTCGCGGCAGGTTATCTCATACAGAGGTGTTTCTGCAATAAACACCTTGCCCGTCTTTATAAGCGACGGAAGCAGCCTGTAGAACATGGTGAGTAGCAGTGTGCGGATCTGAAATCCGTCTTTGTCGGCGTCGGTACAGATTATAATTTTGCTCCAGCGCAGGTTTTTCGGGTCGAACTCGACAAAATCTCCTTTGACCTTACCCTTCAGCTCGACGCCGCAGCCGATAACTTTAAGCAGGTCGACGATTATATCGTTTTTAAATATCTTGTCATACGACGCCTTGAGGCAGTTGAGCGTTTTACCGCGCACCGGTATTATAGCCTGAAACTCTGCGTCGCGCGCCAATTTTACCGAGGTAAGCGCCGAGTTGCCCTCGACGATGTATAATTCGCGCTTTTCGGGGTCTTTGGAGCGGCAGCCGACAAACCGCTCAACGCGGTTTGAAATGTCCGTGGAGCCGGAGAGCTTCTTTCTCAGGTCAAGCCTTGTCGCCTCGGCTCGCTCGCGGCTGCGCTTGTTTACAAGCGCCTGATTGCAAAGTTTTTCCGCCGCTTCGGGATTTTCGGCAAAATAAATTTCAAGATTCTGCCGGAGAAACGAGGTCATCGCCTCGGCGATAAACTTGTTCGTTATAGCCTTTTTGGTCTGGTTTGCATAAGAGGTCTGTGTCGAGTGGCTGCTGGTGACAAGCACGAGGCAGTCCTGTACATCCGCAAATGTTATTTTCGGCTCGTTTTTGTTGTATTTGCCGTTTGCCTTCAGCCAGCGGTCGATTTCAGCCACAAACGCGCTGCGCACAGCGCGGTCGGGCGAGCCGCCGTGCTCCAGGAAACTGGAGTTGTGATAATACTCAATTACATTTACGGGGTTCGCGCAGCAAAAAGCGCACTCGATCTTCAGCTTATAGTCATCTTTGTCGGCGCGGTCGCGACCGACGGTTTCGGTTTGCCAAAATACCGGTTCCGTCAAGGCGGCGTCGCCGGCAATCTCGGCGACATAATCGAAAATTCCGTTTTTATAAAGGAAAGTATACTCGTCAAACTTGTCGCTGCCGGGCTCGGTCTGCCAATACAGCTTAAAAGTCGTGCCGGCATTGACGACAGCCTGTTTTTTGAGCGTTTCGGTGAAATATTCAAGCGGGATGTCTATCGAGGTGAACACCTCAAGATCGGGTTTCCAGCGCTGAATTGTGCCCGTCCGCCTCTCGCTTTTGGGGAGCGGGGTGACGCGCAGCACTTTGTCGAGCTGCTCGCGCGGAGGATTGTCCTCAAGCACAATAGGCTCGCCGTCCGGCCCGATCGGGTAGCCTTTTCTGAAGCTGACCTCATATTTGTTTTCACCATCAAATGAGGCAACTTCAAAATATTCTGAGCTGTACTGCGTTGCGCAGGCGCCGAGGCCGTTGAGCCCGAGTGAAAACACATAAGATGCATTTTCGGCGTTGTTGTCGTATTTCCCGCCGGCGTAAAGCTCGCAGTATATAAGCTCCCAGTTATAGCGACCTTCCTTGTCGTTCCATCCGAGCGGAATGCCGCGTCCCCAGTCTGTTATTTCTATGCTGCGGTCGGAAAACACTCTCATCTCTATCGTGTCGCCGAAGCCCTGACGCGCCTCGTCGACAGAGTTTGAGAGTATCTCGAATACCGAGTGCTCGCAGCCTTCAAGTCCGTCCGAGCCGAAAATGACCGCGGGTCTTTTGCGCACGCGGTCGGGGCCCTTCAGGGCTGTTATGCTTTGATTGTCGTATGTTTTGGTCCTTCTTGCCATCTATCTTTGTAGCCTACCATGGATTATTTTCACTGTCTTGCGGTATAATAAGCGCGGTACCGGAGATACCGCGCAGACTTAATTTTCGTCGCCTCCCAAAGCCTTCAAGTTGCGACCGATAACACTTCTGCCGCGCCATGCAAAGGCGCGCGAGCGAAACTCCTCATCGGTCATCGCCGCAAGCCCGTTCTCTGTGGGAGCCAAAATAAGGTCGCGCCTAAACCACTGTATCGGCGTCTCTTCCGGATTTTCGTTGTAGGGGCAGACAAGCTGACACACGTCACAGCCCCAAACCGTGCCCTCGCGGCGCATAAGCTCCAAAGTCTCCTCGTCCGGGTCTTTTTTCGACTGTGTGAGCGCCGAAAGGCAGCGGTTTTTCTTGTCTGCGACGTCGGTGCACTCGCACGGACAGGCGGCTGTGCAGCGTCCGCAGCCGTCGCATCGCTTTATATCGTAAGTTTTGCCCGGGTTGCCCACTTCTATGTCGGAAATAATCTCACCCAAAAAAACAAAAGAGCCAAAGCGTTTTGTTATAAGAAGTCCGCTTTCGCCTATCATACCGAGCCCGGCTTTCGATGCGGCCGCCACCTCACCAATCGGAGAGTTGTCGGCAAAGCACGCAAACTTTGTGCCGGGATAAAGCGGCGCAAGCCGCTCGCGGAGCTCCGCAAACAGCTCCGAAAAGAAAATGTGATAGTCGCGCGGGACAGCATACAGCGAAAGCGTGCGCCGGCACTGCGCGCTGCCCTCTGCAGCCCGCGAATAATACGGCGCGGCAATCATCATGACGCTGCGCGGCAAAAAATCGAGCGAGTTCAGTTTGTGTGGGGATATAATCTTACACTCCGATAGCGGGATGGGCTCGCCGCAGAGCACCGAGGCCTCCTCGAGCACAGCCCGGGCGGCAGCGTAAAAATCCGGCAAAACTTTGTTTTTCATGCAAATGATTATAACACGCGCGTTTGGCATTGTCAACATCACATCTAAAGCATCGTCAGTGCGATTTATAGCAGGCGAGCACCGCAAAAAGAAAATTTCCGGTTTGCAAATTTAATACTTGCAAAATTGAGCAAACTGTGATATAATAGTGCGCGTACACCGATTTTTGCCGATGTGGCGGAATTGGCAGACGCGACGGTCTCAAAAACCGTTGGGTAAAACCGTACCGGTTCGATCCCGGTCATCGGCACCATTGACAAGCTCAACCTCACTGAATAAGAGTATAGACACTTATTTAGCCGCCTGAACACTGCATCGCTGCGTGTTCATTTTTTTTCGCATTTTACCGAACGCATGTTCGGTGACAACTACTTGCTTAATTCTTGCTTAACTTCTATTATACTGCATTTTATAATCTGAGCAATTCTTGAATATAAACGATTGCGAGCATATCCGGCACCTTTTCGATGGATGTTTGTGTGGTAGCTATTCCATCGGATTATGCCGGTTATGCTCGTTTTCGGGGGCAGTTGCTCCCGCTTTTTGTTTTAAATCAAAATTTGGTTCCTGCGCGGGTTCCTACTTTGTTTGTTTAAAACGGCTTAAATTTGTCAACTGAAATTCTAAAATAACGGAGCACGGGCACTGTTGACAAACAAAATAAAAGAGCCTAACAAGCCGATTTTCGGCTTGTTAGGCTCTTTTATTATTTGGCAGCCGAATAGGGATTCGAACCCCAACAAACAGAGTCAGAGTCTGTCGTGCTACCGTTACACCATTCGGCTTTATTTGCTCTTTTCTCGCAGTATTATAGCACAAACAAAGCCAAATGTCAAGGTTTTTATAAATTTTTTATTTCACTTGCGCGCTTCCTCGCAAAGCTGAGCTATATCGACGCAAACTTTGCCCACCCTCTCGGCAATGGCGCTACCGGCGATTGCATAGCCACAGAACGCCTCTATCATCGGCAGGTCGTTGTAGCTGTCGCCGACAGTGTAAATTGCGTCATCGGATATGCCATGCATTTCTGCAATACGGGAGATGCCGGTTGCTTTGCTGATGCCGCGTTTGACAATATCGACGCAGCGGCCGTTTTGAAATGCGCTTACCTGCGGGAATTTTTCGTTCACCGCCTCGGCATATTTTCGCGCTGCCTCGTCGTCTTTCATGAGTGTGGAAAATTGGCAAAACCCTTCTATATCAACATCGCATCTGGCTCGGCCATAGCGCTCGGCGCCGTGTGCACGCGCTTCTTCTTCAAGCGGCGAGACCAGTTCCTCGGGCGCAGGATAGATTTCTTTCAGCTCGGGTGTGCCGTCAAATATCATCGTGCCGCTTGAGCAAATAATAAAGTCAAGCTCAAGACCGAGGTCGTGCGTCGCATGCTGGGCAAACTCGCCCCCGCGCCCCGTCACGATTCCAAACAGGTTGCCGTCCGCGCGCCATGCCGCGATGGCGTCCCTGTCGCGGTCGGAAATGACCCCGCCTCTGTTCAGCGTTCCGTCAAAATCGCTTGCAATAAGCTTCATGTTCTAATACCCCGCAAAAGATTATGCGCTGATTATATCATATTTGCTCGGAAATGACAACTATAGCGCGAGGCGTGACCGTAGAGAGGGGCAAAAACGAATCGGAGTACGGCTCAAAATGCCGTACTCCGATTTTGTATGCAGTGACGACCTATTTACTTAAATTTTACTTATTTGCTGCGCTTTTTGCTGACTACAACAGCGCCGGCAGCGGTTGCGACAGCCGCAAATACCACGACTGCAAACGTATCGGCAGTCTTCGGAGCGGGCGTTACGGCCGGAGCGTCGTCAGCGGGAGCGGGTTCTTCAACTGCCGGGGGCTCGGTTTCAACAACGGGAGCAGCCTCGAGCGTTACCTGGGCAAAGCTGAAGGCATCCTTACCGAAACCGGTGCAGCCCGATGCGAGCTGGGCATGCAAATACTGGTCGTAGTCGTTTCCGCCTGCCCAAACGATGCAGTATCCGAACACGTCACCTTCTTTGGGAGTAAAGCCAAGGAATGCCTCCCAAGGAGTGCGAGCTTCGTATGTAAGCACATTGTTGGAGTGGGTGACGGTGAAATCTGCGCCAGCTTCAGGCACCCAGCCGATAGCGGCGCCGTCGGATGCGTCAGCCCAAACAAAGCTGATAAGCTCGTTTGTATCGCTGGTGAGACCTATACCGTACTCAAGACGGTTTTCAGGACCCAGAACATCGTCAACTTTCGGAGCAAAGTTATTCTGGATACAGGCAGCTTTCCACATAGAGCCCGGATCTGCTCCATACTCGTTGAAGAACTTGGAAACCTTGTAAACGGTTGCCGTGTAGACATACTTGTCGTCCCACGACATGTAGAGCTTCGGTTCCATGCTCTTCGACAGAGTCTCGGCGTTTTCGTCAATGTCGTTCCATGCATACGAGAGCCATGTGTCTTTCAGCGGGATTTCGTAGTATTCGCCTTCATCGATTACGCCGTCAGCCTTCCATTCTTTGGTGGCCCGCATAATTCCGAACTTAACTTCGCCCACGTCAACCTCTCTCTCTGCGCCGGCGAATACCGGAACAGCCATGAGGCAGATCATGAGAGCTGTGAGCAATAGTGCCAGATGCTTTTTCATTGAAAAGCCCTCCCAATAAAGTTTAAGTTAGTATTTTTGTGGAAGTCACATAAATGATAATACATTATACGGCTAATGTCAATATAAATCGGTATTCCTATTGGTAGAAAAAACAGAGGTATGTTTTGTGCAACTTGTACAATCGCGGCAGAAAAATTCCACGGCATTGCCCTGCAAACAAAAAGAGAGCGTACAATTTACCGCTGATTTTTGCGGAAAAATTCCATGGAAATAGCAGGTTATATCTTTGCCATTTTGATTGTTTGTTTGACTATTTAGTAGTTTTAGTAGCACTTTTTAGAGCTTACATTAAATGCAGGCACAGTAAAAACCGACTAAATACGCTTTATTTTGTCATAAGCTATTATGGTGCGTTTTTCTGTTGACAAGTTGCTGGGTTCAAGTTACAATATTAATGCAAATGCATTTAATTCTCATTTGCATTTATCTTCATATTGGATCGGAGATACGATGATTAGAAAACTGATTTTCAAGTTGCCGGCAGTCGCGGCGGTTTTGTTTTTTGCCGCCTTTGTCGTCTCCTGCCAAGATGCCGGGGACAATGCCGGGCTGCCCAAAATTGCAGTCTCAATTGTTCCGCAGGCTACATTTGTAAAGGAGGTCTGCGCAGACGGATTTGAAGTCGTGACGCTTATACCGCCCGGTTACAGTCCGGAAAACTACGAGCCGACAACCGATGTCATAGCCGCACTCGAAGACTCGGCTATTTATTTCACAGTCGGCGTGCCGGCGGAAGATTCGGGGATTTTGCCCGACATAAGCGAAAAAGTGAAGGTAGTCGCGCTTGAGGACGAGGTCGCGAAAGTCTATCCCGACATTACAATCGACGGCGTGGGGCGCGACCCGCATATCTGGCTTTCACCAAAGCGCGTGAAGGTGATGGTATCCGCCATCGCGCGCGAGCTTGGCGAATTTGACCCTGATAACGCCGAAAAATATGTGGCAAACGCAAATGCATATATTGAAAAGCTTGATGCGCTCGACGCGTATCTTGCCGAAACTTTCGGCGCGCTGGAAAACAAGAGTTTTGTCATATTTCATCCCGCGCTCGGCTATCTGGCCGACGACTATGGACTGACGATGTATGCGCTTGAGGAAGAGGGCAAGGAAGCCACCGCCGCCCATCTGCAGAAGGTTATAGACATTGCAAAGGTACAGGGTATAAAGACTGTCTTTTACCAAAGTGAGATAGACAGCCGGCAGGCACAGGCGTTCGCTGACGAGCTGGGCGGTGAGGCTGTCATGCTCGAGCCGCTGGCCGCCGACTATATCCCCAATCTCGAAAAGACAGCGAGACTTTTGGCGGAGGCCATGAAATGACAAACTCTAATCAGCCGGCGCTGCAAATGCAAAATCTCAGCGTTTACTACGGAAACACGCCCGCACTGCATAATGTCAATCTTACGGTTGACCACGGCGAATATCTCGGCATTATCGGGCCGAACGGCGGCGGCAAAACGACGCTTATTCGGGTCATATTGGGGCTGCTTGCGCCCACGACGGGCAGTGTGTTAGTGTACGGAAAGCCCGCCGGCCACACAGACGTTAAAATCGGATATGTACCACAGATTGCGCCGTTGGACAGACGTTTCCCGATAACTGCGTTTGAGGCCGTTTTGACCGGCCGGCTTGGCAGAGGGCTCGTGCCTTTTCACAGATACAGCAAATCCGACCGGCTTGCCGCGTCGGAAGCGCTCGAGCGGGTCGGGATAGCCCAGCTTGCCGAGCGGCGGCTGTCGGCGCTGTCGGGTGGCGAGTTTCAGCGCCTCCTCATTGCGCGCGCTCTGGCGGTGGAGCCGAAGCTGCTGCTGCTCGACGAGCCTACGGCAAACGTCGATGCCGGCTCGCGCGAGAAAATATACACTTTGCTTGCTGAACTTTCCAAAACCATGACCGTGATACTTGTCACACATGACCTTTTGGCTATATCGTCACAGCTGCGCAGCCTGGCATGTCTTTCGGGTCGGCTTGTGTATCACGGCGAGCCGCAGCTCAACACGGATACGGTACGCGCACTTTACGGTTGTCCGGTGGATCTCATCGCTCACGGGGTGCCGCACCGGGTGCTGGGAGACCATCATGAAGAGGGGGACAACTTGGTATGCTGACCGCACTGCTGAAATATCAGTTTCTGCAAAACGCCGTACTCGCGGGGCTGCTTGCAAGCGTGCTCTGCGGCGTGATAGGAGTTATTATAATTGAAAAGAAACTTGTGATGATGAGCGGCGGCATCGCGCACGCCTCGTACGGCGGCGTGGGGCTCGGTTATCTGCTCGGAATCGAGCCCATTTTTGGAGCTATCGGCTTTGCGCTGCTGTCGGCACTGGGCGTCGGTTTTGTCAAACGCAGGGGAGGTGCGAGCGCCGACGTTTTAATCGGCCTGTTTTGGTCGCTCGGCATGGCGCTGGGCATATTTTTTGTCGCGCTGATGCCCGGCTATCCGCCCGACATGAGCTCGTATCTGTTCGGCAACATACTTGCCGTGACGCGGGCCGACCTTTACTTGACCGCGGGGCTGACGGGCGCGGTTGTGCTTGTCGTTGCCGTTTTCTTTGATAGCTGGAAAGCATATCTTTTCGACGACGAGTTCGCCCGGCTTATAGGCCAGCCGACGGCGCTTCTCGAGTACCTTCTGCTCGCTACTATAGCCATGTCGGTCGTCGCTTTGATTCGCGTTGTCGGGATAATACTCGCGCTTGCGATGCTTACGGCGCCTGCGGCGACAGCCTCGCTTTTCACAAAGGGGCTGGGCAGCCGGATGGCCGCATCTGCGGCGCTCGGTGCCGTATTTTGCTTTGCCGGGCTGACCATATCGTATTACACCGGAATATCTTCGGGCGCGACAATTGTCACGCTTTCCGGTGCGGTTTGCCTTTCGTCATACGGTGTGCGCGCTCTGGCAGACGCCCACACGCGAAAACATGCCGCTATGGAGCATAGCCGGGAGGAGGTATCCGAAAAGTGAAAAAGCGGTGCGGCGATATTGCCTCGCTGCTGCGGTCGTGCGGACTTAAATATACCCGCAGCCGCGAGGTTATACTTATCTATTTGAAGTCGGCCGAGCAGCCTGCCCACGCAGAGCAGATTTACACCGAACTGAAGGAAAGAGGATCCTCCGTAAATCTATCGACTGTCTACCGCACGCTCGAGTCGCTTTGTGAGGCAGGGCTTGCTAACAAAGTTGTGTTCGAGGAGAGCGGAAAGGCACTGTACGAGTACAGCGACAGCACGCACCGCCACCATCTCGTGTGCGTCGGCTGCAAAAAAATAACCCCCATCTCGTCCTGCCCGCTCGCCGAATACGAACAGGCGCTTGAAGGCGAGACTGGGTATGAGATAACCGGGCACAGACTCAACGTATACGGCTATTGCCCCGAATGCAGAAAGGATTAACGCCTGCCCGTCCTGGGGATATGTGCCTTGTGCCGCCTATACAGTGCTTTTCATTTGAAACCTTTGCCTCGCTAATCGCTTTTTTGCCTCCCGATATTGCAAAATTCGCAGCGCAGGATTACAATCTTAGCAACACTCCCGAAAAGCGAGGTAGTTTTATGAGCTTCGTTATACCCACACATATCGTTGCGGCGGCAGGCGTGGTGGTCAACGGCGACGGCGATATACTGCTCGTTAAGACCTATAAATCGGGCTGGGGTTTCCCCGGCGGCCAGGTTGAAGTCGGTGAGAACCTTATCGAAGCAGTGAAAAGGGAGATAATGGAGGAGACCGGCGTCGACGTTGAGGTCGGCGAGCTGTTTTGCGTGTCCTCAAACGTTGGTAAATATGCGATAGAAAGCGGCGAGGTGCCCACAAAAGTCATGTTTGACTTTATATGCCGGGTAAAAGACGGCGTGCCGCGTCCGTCCGAGGAAAATTCGGAGTCTGCATTTGTCCCGCGCGACCGGGTACTGGACAGACTGCTCGGCTCGCCCGCGCATGCCGAGCGTTTTAAGGCATTTCTCGAATACAGCAGAAGGCCCACATATCTTGCATACGTTACAAAGCCTGCCTTCGAACTGAAACTTAAATGCCCTATATAGTTGCATTTGTAAGCACTGCAGAAGCAATAACAAATTCAAACTGATATTATAGGCGCAAAACAGCTTTTGCTCGCCGAGTGTTTTCGCCAAGTCTGGTTTTGGTGCAAAAAAGCCGCCCTCGGACTGCTCCGAGAGCGGCTTGTTATCTGTTAAATTTCGGGAATCTCGATTTCTACTTCTCTGCGGAGTTTTGCAGAGCGGTAGATGCCGTCCAATATCGCCTGGTTGTAGAGGATTTCCTCGCACGGAACGGGGGCGGGGCCGTTTGTCTTGACGGCGTCGACAAAGGTGCGCATCTTGCCGTCCCACATGTCGCGCGGGCGCACTGTTGTGTACGCGTCGAAGGGAACGTTAGCTTCGATGTAAGAGTCAAGGTGCTGACCGTTTATGTCGGTGAAGTACATGACGCGCGAGGGGCGTCTGTGCTCGTCAAATCCGTTGAGAATTTTTATCGCGCCCTCGGTGCCCAGCCACAGCGTGTCGCCCAGCGTGTCGGCATGCATTGCCCACGACTGTTTGAATACAAACGTCACGTCACCCTCAAGACGCACGAGCGCAACCGAAAAGTCGTCAACGTCAAACTTATCGGTATCGGGCCAATATTTGGGGTTCTTGCCGAAATAGTCGGTCGCGATTGCCGAAACGGTGAGCGGCTTTGGATAGCCAATAGCATGCATGCACTCGTCAATCGAGTAGCAGCCGATGTCGCCGAGGCAGCCGAAACCCGCTTTGCTGGACTCTATAAAGGTTCCGCCGGGGATGCCTCTGCGGCGCCCGCCGCCGCTCTGCACATAGTAGACCTTCCCTAACGCGCCTGACTGTATAATGCTGTCTACGCGCTGGCGCATAAAGTCGAATCGCGGCTGGAATCCGATAGAGAGGAACTTGCCGGTCTTGTGCGAGGCGCGCACCATCTCGACAGCTTCCTGCAGCGTAAATGACATGGGCTTTTCGCAAAGCACATGTGCGCCCGCCTCCATCAGCGCAATGCTGCACTCGGCGTGAGTGGTGTTATAGGTGCAAACGCTCGCGCCGTCCATCTGCACATGCTTTACCATCTCGTGCACGCTCTCAAAAGCGGGCACATCCGTAAGCCCATATCTGTCAAGGAACGCTCTCGCCTTGCCGGGGACTATGTCGCATGCGCCGACTATCTCGACGTCGTCAAATTTCATATACCTGTCCATGTGAGCGTGAGCGATACCGCCCGTGCCACACAAGCCAATTTTGATTTTCTCACTCATGATTTGCTACCGCCTTTCCCGGATTATTAATATTGTCGTAACACTGTTGTCATTATGCGCTAAATCCGCGGTAAAGTCAACTATACATAATCACAAAATATGCACAGCCCAAACCGATCGGGCTGTGCAATTTTACAATTAGCGTATATTAGGCTGATTTTTTTGACTTTTGCGCAGCTCGGCGGTCATAAAGGCGGTGGAATATCTTGACTATCTCAACAATCGGGATTATAAGGAAGGCGAGACCAAGCGCTATGAAGTATTCACGAGCATCTATAAACTCAAACGAGAAAAGCTCGCGCAGGAAAGGCACATAGATAACCGTCGTCGTCAAAACGAGCGACATTGCCATGGCGCCGAACAGATAGTAGTTGTGCGTGCCGAGCGTGAATATTGAATTTTTATGCGAGCGCATATTGTAAGAGTGAAAGATTTCGGCCATCGACATTGTGAGAAACGCCATTGTCATACCGTCTGCGCTGTTTGCAATCTCCCAAACACCGCTTTCGATATAGTGGCCGACGAAATATGCAACGAGTGTCAGTATCGAAACGGCTATGCCCTGATACATCACGCTTATTCCCACACCGTGCGCAAATATCCCTTCGTTTGAATCGCGGGGCGGGCGGCGCATGATGTCGGGCTCGCTTTTTTCCATTCCAAGCGCAAGCGCCGGCAGCGAGTCTGTGATAAGATTTATAAACAGGATGTGGATGGGCCGGAGAAGCATGAAACCCATCAAAGTGGCGACAAATATTCCTATTACCTCGCTGAGGTTGGACGAAAGCAAAAACTGTATTGCTTTGCGTATGTTGTCATAGACGCGGCGGCCTTCTTCAACGGCGGTGACAATGGTTGCAAAGTTGTCGTCGGCAAGTATCATGTCGGCGACGTTTTTTGTGACGTCGGTGCCGGTGATGCCCATGCCGACGCCTATGTCGGCGCTTTTAATCGAGGGAGCGTCGTTTACGCCGTCACCTGTCATTGCGGTCACCATGCCGCGGGCGCGCCATGCGTTGACTATGCGCACCTTATGCTCGGGCTTGACGCGCGCGTAAACCGAGTAGTGGGTAACAAGTTCCCGGAAGTCCTCGTCGGATATGGCGTCGAGCTCGGTGCCGGTGATAGCCTCGTCGTCATTTGCTATTATGCCAAGCTGCTTTGCTATGGCGGCGGCGGTGTCGCGGTGGTCTCCCGTAATCATTATCGGGCGGATGCCGGCTTCGCGGCAGCGCTGGATAGCGGCGGGCACTTCCTCGCGCACAGGGTCCATCATGCCGACAAGGCCTATGAAGATAAGGTCACGCTCCATCTCCTGCGGCTCGAGCTTTGGGGGCGCCGAAGGCAGCTCGGTATACGATGCGGCGAGCACGCGCAGCGCCTTGCTTGCCATGCGCTTGTTTTCGGATTTAAAGTAGGCGCGCTTTTCCTCCGTCATGGGCATGATTTTCCCGCCCTCAAGATACCGGTTGCAGCGGTCGATTATCACGTCGGGCGCGCCGGTCGTATGCTGTATAACCTTGCCGCCCGATGTTTTGTGGACGGTTGTCATCATCTTGCGCATCGAGTCGAACGGTATCTCGGCCACACGCGGAAACTCGGCTTTCAGCTGCGGTTTGGGCATGCCAAGCGTCATTGCAAAGTTGACACACGCATTCTGTGTGGGGTCGCCTTCGGCTATGCCCTGCTCGTTCAGCTCCGAGTCCGAGCACAGCGCAAGTGATGTGGCAAGCAGCTTTTCATCGGAGGAAACATGCTCGACAACGGTCATTTTATTTTGGGTAAGCGTGCCGGTTTTGTCCGAGCAGATTACCTGCGTACAGCCGAGCGTTTCGACCGCCGTCAGCTTGCGTATAATAGCGTTGCGGCGCGACATTTTGGTCACGCCCATCGACAGCACTATGGTAACGACGGCGGCAAGTCCCTCCGGTATTGCGGCGACGGCCAGCGAAACGGCGAGCATAAACGACTGAAGCATCGAATCGCGCGTAAACCCGCCGGTTTTAAACATTCCAATGACAAATATGAAAAGGCAGATGCCGAGCACGAGATATGTGAGTATTTTGCTTAGTGAGGAAAGTTTCTTTTGCAGCGGCGTGTCGTCCTCGACCGTGCGGGTGAGCACGTCCGCTATCTTGCCCATCTCGGTATTCATGCCGGTCGCGGTGACTACAAAGCGGCCGCGGCCATAAACGACCGTGCTGCCCATATAGACCATGTTGACGCGGTCGCCGAGCGGCACATCGCCGCTTCCCTTCGACTCGAGCGGGTCGGATGTCTTTTCGACCGGCACCGACTCTCCGGTCAGCGCGGCTTCGTCGCATTTCATGCTCGCGCACTCTATTATACGGCCGTCGGCAGGAACCGAGTCGCCGGTGTCGAGCACGACAATGTCTCCTACAACTATCTCCTCGGTTTTTACAACCGTAAGTTTGCCGTCCCGTATTACCTTGGAGGTGGGCGACGCAAGCTCGCGCAGTGCCTCGATAGCCTTTTCAGCCTTGCTTTCCTGCACAACGCCCAGTATGGTGTTGAGCAGCACGACTGCCATGATAACGAAAACGTCGGTCGGAGCTTCTTTTGATATCGCCGACGTCAGCGCCGATATAGCGGCGGCTGCAATAAGCACCAAAACCATGGGGTTGACGAGCTGTTCGATAAAGCGCTGCACGAGTGTGATCTTTTTACCCTCGTCCAGCTTATTGCGGCCGTCGCGGGCGAGCCGCTTTGCCGCCTCCGCAGCCGAAAGTCCTGTGAGCTGCGATTCCAGCTCCGATACCGTATCGGCGGCGGTCCTGAGATAGTGTTTCAAGGTTTAGCTCCCTTTCCTTTTTATGAGTTTATTAAAAAACGAGACATCATGTACAGCAGCTTGCCATACATAAGTCTCGTTTATCGGCACTCTATATAGGGTGCGTGTTTAAAGCCAGACCGGAATAAAGCTTCATTGTTCCGATCATGATGTTGACTTTAAACAACGCGGCGGGTATTCTATTATTGAGCTGCAAAAAATATCGCCGCGCAAACTACTCCCTTATGCTGACAATTATTGTATCATTTTTAATCTGCTTTGTCAATAGATTTTAAAAGACTTTGCGCGACCCGTATTAAATACTGTTGCCGGCGCTGCCCGTACGGTATAAATTATATTGCATGACGGCCGTAATTATACTGCTGGCGCCGCCGACCTGGCAGAGTTCATAAATTGCTCTTTATTAGCTCTTGATTTAATCACCGAATTCATGGTATACTGTTATAATTGTAGCAGCAATGTTAATTAATAAAATTGAAATAAAACTATGCCCGTCGGCTCTGCCGCACGAGGCTGTCAAATAACAGGTAAAGTACACTATGCAGAGATACATCGAAAAAGTCGAGCCGATGACCCTTCCGGTGCTCATACTTGATTCAATAACGGTATTCCCGCTCATACCCATCAGTTTTGAGGTTTCGAGCGAGGCTGCGATATCAGCCTGCGAACGCGCGGAAGCGGCGGACGGCATGCTTTTCGCTGTTCAGCGCCGCCCCATCGAAAGCGAGGAACAGCTTGAGTCGGTGAAAGATGCTCCCGGCGGCGAGACAGAGGGCGACGATGCTTCGAGCATCATAAGTCAGGTCTTTTCGGTCGGAACAGTGGCAAAAATACGCCAGTCCGTCAAGCTGCCCGAGGGTACGCTGCGCGTGTTTCTTGAAGGAACCTCGCGCGCGACGCTCAGCCGCTGCTATGACACGGCTTCCGGCCTCGTTGCCGACGTTATCGCCAAAACCATCAGGGTTGAAGACAACGGCGGTATAAAAGGCGAAGCGCTTATACATGAGATTAACACCGCGTTTGACGAATTTGTAAAATTTTTGCCGCGCCTTTCAAACGAGCTTATCACGGCGGTTAAATCGATACGCAACCCCGGTCTGCTCGCCGATTTTGTGGCAAGCAATGTTCTTATAAATCCACTCGACAAACAACAGGTGCTCGAGGAGTTCAACCCTCTGCGCCGGCTCGAGCTGCTTGCCGTCATAATGGAGCGGGAGCGCGACATTCTTTCGACCGAGCTTGACATCCACCGCCGCGTGCGCCGCCAGATCGAAAGCAACCAACGCGAGTATTATCTTAAAGAGCAGCTAAAGGCTATAAAGAACGAGCTTGGTTACACCGACGACGAGGACGATGAAATCGATGAGTATTACCAGAAAATCGAAGCCGCAAAGCTGCCGAAGGAAATCAACGAAAAGCTGGTGCGCGAGGTAAAAAAGCTTGCCAAAACGCCCTATAACTCGGCTGAGGCGAGCGTGTTGCGCAACTACCTTGATCTTTGCCTCGAGCTGCCGTGGACAAAACTGTCCAAAGAGCGCGCCAATGTTGCCGCTGCACGCAAGGTGCTCGAGCGAGACCACGACGGACTTGAAAAAGTCAAAGAGCGCATCCTCGAATACATCGCAGTAAAGCAGCTCAACCCCGAGCTGCGCAACCAGATACTGTGCCTTGTCGGCCCGCCCGGCACGGGAAAAACGTCCATCGCCGCTTCGATTGCAAAAGCGACGGGGCGCAAGTATGTGCGCGTGTCGCTCGGCGGCATCCGCGACGAAGCCGACATCCGCGGCCACCGCAAGACTTATGTAGGCGCCATGCCCGGCCGGATTATAAACGCTTTGCGTCAGGCCGGCACGCGCAACCCTCTTATACTGCTTGACGAGATTGACAAGCTTACCCGGGATGCGCACGGCGACCCGGCATCGGCGCTGCTCGAAGTGCTGGACGCGGAACAGAACAAAACCTTCCGCGACCATTTTGTCGAGATGCCGATGGATCTTTCCGACTGCCTTTTCATCGCCACAGCAAACACGCTTTCGACCATACCGCGTCCGCTTGTCGACCGTATGGAGGTCATCGAGCTTCAAACCTACACCCGCCACGAAAAGCTGGGGATAGCGAAAAACCATCTTATACCGAAACAGCTGAAGCGTCACGGTTTAAACAAGCGCATGCTGCGCATTTCCGACGACGCCATACTTGAAGTTATAGACTTTTATACCCAAGAAGCCGGTGTTCGCAATCTCGAGCGCGAAATTGCGAAACTTTGCCGCAAGGCCGCGATGGAGATTGTCGAAACAGGTGCTAAATCGGTGAAAATTACCGCAGAAGAAATAAGCAAATACCTCGGGGTACGCAAAGTCAGACCCGAAACCGTCATTGCAAACGACGCGATCGGTGTCGTCAACGGCCTTGCATACACCGAGATGGGCGGCGAGCTTTTGCGTGTCGAGGCAGTTTCCATGCCCGGCACCGGCAAGCTCGAGCTGACGGGCTCGCTCGGCGACGTGATGAAAGAGTCGGCGCGCGCTGCGGTCAGCTACATCCGCGCCAACTCCGAGGCGCTGGGGGTTGATGCCGACTTTTACAAGACCCGGGACATACATATCCATGTCCCGGAAGGCGCAATACCCAAAGACGGCCCCTCTGCAGGGATCACAATAGCAACCGCACTGGTCAGCGAACTTTCAGGCATACCGGTACGCCGCGACGTCGCGATGACCGGCGAGATAACGCTGCGGGGCCATGTGCTACCCATCGGAGGCCTGCGTGAAAAGTCCATGGCTGCCTATAAAGCAGGCGTAACCGAGGTCTGCATACCCGAGGACAACACGCGCGACCTTGAAGATATTGACCCGACCGTTCGCGAGGCAATCAAATTTGTGCACTGCCGCGAAATAAGCGAGGTGCTGAAAACCGCACTGGTTCGCAGGGACAATCAAGATGCGCAGCCGTAACTTGCGCAGCGCTCTCCGGCGGAAGATGTGACGGCAATTATTTGCTGCGTGCTCGTGCCGCCAAGCCGCATTTTGCCGATAAATAAAGATAGCAGTTTCCAAAGGAGCTGTAATGAAACTTAACTTAAACAATGTCGCATTGTATGTGTCTGCCGGGCGCCCGGATCAGTTTCCGCGCGACGGGCGGCCGCAGATAATATTTTCCGGGCGCTCCAATGTGGGCAAAAGCTCGCTTATAAACACCCTTCTCGGGCGCAAGGGGCTGGCGCGCGTCAGCTCGATGCCTGGCAAGACCATAACCGTCAATTTCTACGATGTCGACGGCAAGCTGTGGTTCGTCGACCTGCCCGGTTACGGATTTGCCAGGCGCTCCCGCGAGGAGCAAAAACGCTGGTCGGCGCTGACCGACGAGTTTCTGCGCTCGCCGTATCCCGGCCCGCGCTTCTTCATTCAGCTTATCGACGCCAAAGCAGGCGCTTCCGCCGACGACCATGCGATGTCGGAATGGATGAATGCCGCGCGCGTTCCCTTTGTATACGCTGCCACCAAAATCGACAAGTTGATTAAAACCGCACGCGAAGCACGGCTTGCCGAGATGAGGTCAGCCGGCGCTACGGTAATTCCCTTTTCCTCGCTGACCGGCGAAGGTCGGGCTGAGCTTTGGGCGGAGATAAATAAATTTTTAGGGTAAGGCAGGTAGGAAGCATTGCAGATTTCAACTCAAACCGAAGTCATGTCCCGCAGGTTCGGTGAAACCGAAGCCATTCGGCTGCTCGCGGAGGCCGGCTGGGACGCACTCGATTATTCGATGTTCGACATTAACCCCACAACATCGGTTCTGACGCGCAGCGACTATCGCGAACACGCGCGACTGCTGCGTGAGACCGCCGAAAAACACGGCGTGCGGTTTAACCAGGCGCACGCCCCGTTCCCCTCGTACAGGCACGGCAACGAAGAATACAATGCCATGATATTCGATCTCATTGTGCGCTCCATGGAGATTGCGGGCATACTCGGTGCCGAAACCATCATTGTGCATCCGATCACGCACGGCGAGACTTACTGCGAGCGCAAAGCGGTCAACATGGCGTTTTACAACCGGCTCAAGCCCTATTGCGAGCAGTTCGGAGTCATTGTTGCCGTTGAAAACATGTTCGGATTCGCAGACGGGCATGTCACGCCCGCGGTCTGCTCCACCGAAGCCGAGTTTGTGGACTACATAGACTCGCTCGATGAAAGATATTTCTGCGCATGCCTCGACATCGGCCACGCCGAACTGAGAGGTGCGGGCGCATTCTCCGCGGTTTCCATGATCCGTGCGCTCGGCGGAAAACGCTTGCGCGCGCTGCATGTCCACGACAATGATAAGACAAGTGACCTGCATACATTGCCCTTCACTCGCTCCATCAGGTGGCGCGAGATAATAGACGCGCTCATAGAGATAGGTTACTCGGGCGTGTTTACGTTTGAAGCTGACAATTTCATATCCGGCTTTCCGCCCGAGCTGTCGTTTGAGGCCTCGAAATTCATGGCGACCGTCGGGCGCTATCTTGTACGCGACATGAAATAAAAAAGGCCGGGCGGGGCGGTCGGTTTTTGCCTTGCGTGCCGCCGCCCGGCATATTTTTACCTAAACTAAAATTGACTTATTTTTCAAGTTCAGGAGAAAACCAGATGATCCAACCCTGTCTTGGTATAAATGCTGACGGCCGGCTTACCGTTGCGGGGCGCGACGCCGTTTCTCTTGCCGAAAAATACGGCACTCCGGCATATTTTATCGACGAGGAAACCGTGCGCCGAAACTGCCGCATCTACAAATCCGCACTCGCAAAATATGCGCCGTCCGGCTCGTTTCCCCTTTACGCCGGCAAGGCACTGTGCTGTGCCTCCATATACAGAATTGTTGCCGAGGAAGGGCTGGGCGCCGACGTGGTGTCGCCCGGCGAGATAGCCACCGCGGTAAAAGCAGGCTTTCCCATGGAGCGTGCCTATTTTCACGGCAACAGTAAAACCGACGCGGATATACGCTATGCTATTGAGGTCGGTGTCGGTACGTTTGTAGTCGATAATTTTGACGAGCTTGAGGCGCTGGACCGCATCGCCGGCGAGCTTGGTGTGCGGCAGCGGATACTTTTGCGCCTGTCGCCCGGCATTGACCCGCAGACCCACCGAAAAATCATAACCGGCAGCGTCGATTCCAAGTTCGGCGTGGCTATCGAGACGGGACAGGCTATCAAGTTTGCTCAACTTGCGCTTGCCAAAAAGAATTTGCAGCTCGACGGACTGCACTGTCACATCGGCTCGCAGATTTTCGAGCCCGACCCGTTCGTCGACGCGGCAGAGATAATGGTTGCGTTTGCTAAAGAGTGTGTGGATACGCTCGGCTGGGCGCCACAGGTGCTCAATCTCGGCGGCGGGTTTGCGGTGCGCTATATAGACGACCATCCGCATATAGATATTGAAGCAAATGTTAAAGCCGTCTGCGAAGCGGTCACCTCGTCGTGTGCCGAGACGGGGCTGCCTGTTCCAAGGATTCTACTCGAACCGGGCCGCTCGATTGTGGCAAACGCGGGCGTGACGCTGTACACCGTGGGCAGTGTAAAACACATTACGGGCTATAAAAGCTATGTTTCGGTGGACGGCGGCATGACAGACAACCCGCGCTATGCGCTTTACTCCTCCCCCTATACGATAATTGTGGCAAACCGCGCGGCCGAGCCCGCCGATTTCGAGTGTACCGTTGCCGGCCGCTGCTGTGAAAGCGGCGACCTGCTCGCGGAAGGCATCAAAATTCAGAGGTGTGAGCGCGGCGACATCCTTGCCGTCTGCTGCACCGGCGCCTATAACTACTCAATGGCGTCAAATTACAACCGTATTCCCCGCCCCCCCATCATTGTGCTTTCGCCAAACGGCGACTATGTGGCGGTCGAGCGCGAGACAAACAGCGATATTGTCAAGCTGGACAACGTTCGCTGAAGGAATTTTTCGCGCGGCGCGCAAAAAAGCGTGTGAAATCCCCGCAGCGCGTCAAAAATCAATAGAGCACCGCGCTCGATTGCGCCCGATTGTATAAGGAAACTCTGCCATGCTTTCAAACATTTTGTCCGGCAACTTGACCGTCCAGGACATACCGCTTCTGCTATTGCGCATACCCATCATTCTCATCGCGCTGACCGTACACGAAACGTCACACGGGCGCGTTGCATTATGGCTGGGCGACACAACCGCACGCGATATGGGGCGCCTGTCGCTCAACCCGCTGCACCATCTTGACCCGCTCGGCGCGATTGTGATGCTGATTTTTGGGTTCGGCTGGGCAAAGCCCGTTCCTATAAACGCGCGCCGGTTCAAAAATCCAAAGATCGGGATGGCGCTGTCGGCGCTCGCGGGGCCGGTGTCAAACCTTTTGCTGGCTTTTTTCGGCCTGCTGCTTTTGCGCATATTGTACTTTTTCCTGCCCGAGTACATCGCGCCGGGGTTTGCGTTTTACCTTGCCGCCTATACCATAATGTTTCTTTATTTGTTTGCTTCGATGAACACGGCGCTGGCGATTTTCAACCTGTTGCCCATGCCCCCTCTCGACGGCTCGAGGATTTTGTTTAGTTTCCTGCCCGACAAACTGTATTTCGGTATAATGAAATACGAGCGCTACATCGCCTTCGGGATAATGATTTTGCTTTTTACCGGACTGCTTGACAGACCGCTGTCCTTTTTGATAAGCCAAACGCTGAATGGCATGGGGACACTGCTCGGTCTGAACGGATTGTGAGGTAAACCGCCGTGAATGCAAGTCACGAGCCGCAAACCCCGAGCTTTAAGCTTGAGGTCTTTGAAGGGCCGCTCGACCTGCTGCTTTCGCTTATTGAAAAAAACAAGGTCGATATTTTCGATATACCCATCGCTCTGATTTTGGAGCAGTATATGGAGTATCTCGACGCAATGCGCGCGCTCGATATGGAGATTGCCAGCGAGTTTATCGTCTGCGCGGCCGAGCTGATGCTGATAAAAAGCCGCATGCTGCTCCCCAAATCGTCTTCGGACGACGAGGAGGACCCCAGAGCGGCGCTTTCGGCTGCGCTTGTGGAGTACCGGCGCGCAAAAGCCGCCGCCACAAAGCTCGCCGAGCTTTACGAAAAGCATGCAGGCAGATATACCCGCGAACCCGACGCGCTCCCACCGAGCGCCGAGCCGCCGGCGGGCCTCGACGTGTCCCTTGTAAGCCGTGCGTTTGCCAGAATTCTCGAGAGGAAGCGCGAGCTTCCCCGGCTTGTGCTGCGCTCGGAACGGACGCTTGAAAAGCTGCTTGCCGGCCGCACTGTTCCGGTAGCCGAGCGCATACTTTGGCTGATGCGCAGGCTGTACGGAGAGCCCGGGACCGACTTCGACGATCTGCTTTACGAGTGCAGGTCGCGGTCGGAGCTGGTGGCGACGTTTTTGGCGCTGCTCGAGCTGTTGCGCGCACAGCGCGTGAGGCTTTGCAACGAGGACGGCGAGCTGCTGCTCACGCTTGATACCACCCACAGGAGCAGGCCGACCTCGGATGAAATAAGCACGGACAGCTAATTTGCAAATTAAGCGTCAGCCTGCATGCAGCCGGCGCCACTCAAAGCCATGATTTAATTTACCGTAAACGGATTTGATAAAAGTGACAGACGACACTCAAAAAAGCCTGGAATTTTCCACGGACACATGCCCGGACAAGACCGCATCGGATACGGCTGTGCAAAGCCATGATAACACCCTCAACAGCCCGAATTTTGAGCCGGGATTCGCCAAACGCGCTATAGAGGCAATTTTATTTGCGGCAGGAACGCCTGTGCCCGTTGGCAAGCTTGCGGATGCGCTCGGGCTGGATATTAATACTGTAGAAAACCTTTGCGACGAGCTTGCCCGCGACTGCGAGACGCGGGGGATTCAGCTTCTGTCGCTCGGCGACCGGCGCCAGCTTTGCACGAAAGAGGAGTTTGAGCCGTATATCAAAGCGGCACTCGGCATGCGAACGCCCGGCGGTCTTTCGCAATCGGCGCTTGAAGTGCTTGCCATCATAGCCTATAATCAGCCCACGACGCGTGTTTTCATTGAACAGGTACGCGGCACCGACAGCTCGTATGCGTTAAACACCCTGATCGAACGCGGGCTTATCGAGTGCGTCGGCAAGCTCGATGTGCCCGGCAAGCCCAATCTATACGCCACGACGCCCGACTTTTTGCGCTGTTTCGGCATATCGTCGCTCGACGAGCTTCCCGACATCGACGCTCTGCGTGTAACGGACGAGGCGGGCTCGCCGGACGAGCCTTTATGACCGCCATGAAAGTATTGATCGCTGTTTTAATCGTTTTTGCCATACTCGCTGCTTTGGCTTTGCTTCTATATTTTACATGGGTACGCCTGCGAGTCGTCTATGATGACGATGAGGGGCTGCGGGTTTGGCTTGAGATTCTCTTTTTCAGGTATCGCATACTGCCCCGCAAAAAGGAAAAAGTTAAACTGCGCGACTATAAAATAAAGCGCTTTCGGCGTCTTGAGCGAAAGCGGGCGAAAAAGGCTGAAAAAGAGCGCCTGAAAAAGGAAAAGCAACAGCTCGAAAAGAAGGAAGAAGGAATTGTTTCCCGGGAGCTTCCGCTTACCCAGAAGATTTCGTTTATAACGCGGCTTGTCGGAAGGATAATCCGCCGCTTTGCGCGTTATCTTCACATCGACGTGTCAAAGCTTTATATAAAAGTTGCATCGGACGACGCTGCCAAAACAGCATACCTTTACTCGGCGACCTCGCAGCTTGTGGCATATCTCACCGAGCTGCTTATGAGCGAGACCAACTTCGATGTGAAAAAGGATGCCGAGTTCGGGGTTTATCCCGATTTCAGCGTCGAGGAGCCCGAGTTTTCCGCCGATTTTACGTTCCGGGTGCGGGTTATAGATATTCCCCGGCTCGGTGATTTCGGCGCCAATCTTTTCACCGGAGGCAAAGCGCCACAGGATTGACACAGCCCGGACTTTATCCTGTAATTTGAATATACGGAGGTCATCGCAATGCCCGAAAGCAAACTCAGCGACATTATAGCCACTTCCCTTTCCAATATTAAAGAGCTTGCCGATACAAACACAATAATCGGCCAGCCGATTGTTGCCGGAAAAACTACAATTATACCCGTTTCCCGCGTTTCGGTCGGCTTTGCGTCCGGCGGAGTCGATTACTTCGGCAAAAACGCAAAAACATCGCAGCAGTCGGCGAACGGAAGCAATAATGGCAGAAACGGAAACGGCAAGCCCCCCCAGCAAAACTTCGGCGGAGGCGGCGGAACCGGGCTGACCGTTACTCCGATCTGCTTTCTTATAATCAAAGAGGACGGTGTGGAGCTTCTCAACATTTCAGAGCCTCATTCGCCCGGCGCCGCCGGTATAATCGAGGCAATAGGCTCGCTTATCGACCGTTCGCCCGAGATTGTGTCAAAGCTGAAAAAAGCGCTGTCCAAAGACGACGATACCACGGACGATCCAGCCGCGTCTATTTAGCCGCACTGTGAATATGCGCCTCTGTGCCCTCATATAAATGCATGTAAGCATTTAATATGAGAGCAAACATCCGGAGGCGTGCTTTGTCAAAACCGGTAACTGTAAATTTGCAGGGCAAACTGAGAAAACTCGGCGTTTTTGCGGTATACATGCTGCTTGCCGTCGCCGCTGCGCTGCCGGCTACCGTATGCGCGCATGCGGAGACTTCTCCGCCGTCGGTTTCGGCAAGATCGGCGATTTTAATTGAGACGTCGACGGGTCGCGTACTGTTTGAAAAAGACGCCGATACCCGCCGTCCCATGGCGTCCACGACCAAGATAATGACAACCGTCGTGGCTCTTGAAAACGGCGACTTAAACGAAAGGGTTGTAATCCCCTCTACCGCGGTGGGAATCGAGGGCTCGTCCATTTATCTTTACACCGACGAGGAGCTCACGCTCGGGGAGCTTCTCTATGCCGTTATGCTCGAAAGCGCAAACGATGCGGCGACCGCTGTTGCAATAGAAATTGCGGGCAGCGTCGCGGCTTTTGCCGAGCTGATGAACAGGAAAGCGGCCGAGCTGGGGATGGCAAACACCTGTTTTGCCAACCCTCACGGGCTCGACCATGAAAACCACTACACAACTGCGCGTGATCTGGCTACACTCACCCGTTACGCGATGCAAAACCCTATCTTTCGCGAGATTTGTGCGACGCGGCGTAAAACCATACCGCTGCGTGACGGGGGCGGAGTGCGGCTGTTGCTCAACCACAACAGGCTGCTGCGGCTTTACCCTTACGCAATAGGTGTTAAAACCGGCTTTACCAAAAGGAGCGGGCGCTGCCTTGTTTCAGCCGCCGAGCGCGACGGGGTCGAGCTTGTCGCGGTGACGCTCAACGCGTCGGACGACTGGAACGACCACACCGCTATGCTCGAGTACGGCTTTTCGCAGCTGGAGTGCGTGACGCTTGCCGAGGCGGGTACACTTTCGTATGCACTGCCCGTTGTGGGCGGCACCTCGCCCTATGTTTTCGTCAACAACCTGCGTACCGTCACAGCCGTACTACCCAAGGAACGCGGCGAGATTACATGTGAGCTGCGACTCAAAAACTTTTATTATGCGCCGGTGCTCAAATCCCAGCCGCTGGGCAAGGCGGTTTGGCACTGTGACGGCAACACTATTGCCGAATGCGAACTTACCGCATCGTTTGACATACCCCGGCAGCGCGAAAAAACCATTTGGGAATGGCTTGCCGGCCTTTTTGCAGGATTTAAACTTCTTATTCAAGGGATGTGATAAAATTGAACCTCGAGGAAAGACTTGACGCTTTAACGGAGAAGATAAAGTCTGCGGACATACCGGTTATAAACATGGCTGTCTACTCGGACGGCGATTTTGCCATGCGCCAGGTAAATTTCAGTGCCGGCGCTTTAAACTGCTATTCCATAACCAAAAATTTCACAGCAACCGCGGTCGGGCTTGCCGTCTGTGACGGCAAACTGCGCTTATCCGACCGCGTTATTGATTTTTTTGGGCGGGACGAGCTGCCGGAAAAAATCTCCGACGGATGGCAGGACGTCACCGTCCACCACATTTTGACGCATACCACCGGTCAGCGCGATGTCACGCTGTTTGAAAGTGACCGTTATGACCCAGCGCGCGAGCGAAACTGGCTCCGGCGCTGCTTTGCCATAAAAATAAAAAAAGAGCCCGGGACACATTATGTTTACAGCAACACAAATTACTATCTCGCCGCGGCGGTCGCGAGCCGCGCAGTCGGCGAGGACGTCGAGCTTTATCTGCGCCGGCGGCTGCTTGAGCCGCTCGGGTTCGGTCCCTGCGCGTTCGAACGCAGCCACGCGGGCGATATAATGGGGGCGACCGGCTTATTCACCTATACCCACGACATGTGGAAGCTGGGCTATGTCTATATGAGCGGCGGACTCACCCCAGACGGGCGCCGGCTGCTCGACGAAGAATGGGTGCGAGCCGCAACCTCCGACCAGGTGAAAATTGAGAGTGCTCCGCGCTATGGATACAGCTTCTGGCTGCGTGACCGCGGCTTTGCCTGCACTGGTACAAACGGTCAGATTGTTCGCGTTGTGCCCGAGCGGGACTTTGTGTTTGCGGCACACGGCGCAGGGGAAGTTGACTACAATTCATTGCTTGCCGAATTTTTTGATATATGAAAACCCCGATAAAACTGTTTTTTATTTTTGCGGCTGCGGCCCTGCTATCGGTTTACGCCTGTTCGTTCGGTATGTCACCTGCCGCAAACATTATGGAAATGCGCACGTTTACAGATTCGGCCGGGACAAGCCTGCCATATCGTATATATATCCCGCCCGAGGCGGGAGAAGGCGAAAAGCTGCCGCTGCTGCTTTATCTGCACGGTGCCGGGCACCGCGGCGACGACAACACGACGCAGGTTTACTTCGAGCCGGGGATTCTCTCGCGCGTGCTGCGGTCGGAATACAAAAACTGCATACTCGTCGCACCACAATGTCCCGACGAAATGCAGTGGGTGGACACTCCATGGGAGGCCGGCTCATACAGTTTGGACAGTGTCCCCATGTCGCGCAGTCTCGGCGCAACCTATGAGCTGCTTCTCTCGCTTATCAAAAGCGAGCCTGTCGACTCCGACCGGATATATGTAACCGGCCTGTCGATGGGCGGGTACGGCACATGGGATATTATCCTGCGCCATCCCGAGCTTTTCGCTGCGGCGGTTCCGATTTGCGGCGCGGGCGACCCCTCGAAAGCCGATGTCATTGCAGAGCTTCCGGTGTGGTTTTTCCACGGCTCGCTCGACGAGGTGGTGCCGGTATCAGGCTCGCGCGATATGGCATCGGCACTTGAAAAAGCGGGCGGCAAGGTTTATACTTATACTGAGTATTCCGGCGTCGGGCACAACTGTTGGGACGAGGCCTACTCCGAACCCGACCTGCTCGGCTGGATGTTTTCACAGTCGAAATCGGGCAGCGGCGCGCAGACCGCCTCCGGCGGTTCCGCCGGATTCAAATGGCAATATCTCGCGGCGGTCGCGCTCGTTGCAGCCGGGCTTGGCGCGACCAGGTCGCTTGCGGCTGCACAGCGGCGAAACGAAAAATAAAGGTTTTCATGGGGTATCCGCATAATGAAACGGATTTTGGCGGCAGCAGTTGCCCTGCTGGCACTGATGACAGCACTTGCATCCTGCAACTCGGCTGGCGGCGAGGCGGATTTGGGTCAAACCGAGCCGCTTCCTCCGCTTGCCGAGGGCGGCGTGGCAAATTTCACTATCGTGCGCTCCGACCTTGCGACCTCCGAGCAGGCAAGACCCGCGGTTTTGGTGCGCGAGGCGCTCGAGTCGGTCACCGGCGCGAAATTTGCGATTAAAACCGACTGGGAAAAGCCCATGCCCTCGCAACAGGAGCTGTCTTCGCGCTATGAAATCCTGGTCGGCGACACAAACCGCGCCGAAAGCAAGCAGGCAAAGGAAAAGCTTGTCGGCGATGACGAATTTATAATCGAGACAATCGGCCACAAGCTGGTTATTGCGGCAAACTCCGAGCGCGCGCTGAAATCCGCCGCCGAGCATTTCTGCCTGTATATAGGCTATGACCCGGGCGGCGAAATGAAAGAGGTATCTACGCTTTCGATTGAGCGAGGATATAGTTATAAAGGAGTATACGAAATGGTAGTAACACCTCAAACCCCGGACAGCAGGCCTTGCATTGTGGACACTTTATATCCGTCAGGCGACATTGTCGTTGCCGATAAGATTTTCACGCTCGATTACGGCGCCGACAGCACCGGCGCAGAGGACGTCTCGTCACTGCTGCAAAAAGCGCTCGGCGACCTTGCGTCGGCGGGCGGCGGTACGCTTTGGCTGCCGGCGGGAAAATACCGCATCACAAAGCCTATCACAATTCCCGCATTTGTGACACTGCGCGGCGACTGGCATAGCCCGGATAGTGTCACAGACGGCGAATACGGCACCGTTATTGTTGCGGACGTACCCTCGGTCGACAATCCCACGCCGGCGCTGTTTACTATCAAAGGCAGCGCGGGCGTATACGGGCTTACGGTCTGGTATCCCCAGCAGGACATAAGCGATGTCAAGCCTTATCCCTACACCTTCTATATAGACGGCCAGGGCGACGGCTACATGCTGCAGACTATAATGAACGTCACTGTGCTCAACGGCTACCGCGGTATCGGCGCGTGCGTTGTCGAGGAAAACGCGCACGAGATGATGACCATCGAAAGCGTTTACGGCACATTCCTCTATTGCGCCGCGACGGCATACAACCAAGCCGATGTCGGCACATGGAAGAACTTTTTTATCAGCCCCGAATACTGGGCAAACGCCACGCCCGCATACAATGCGCCAAGCTATGACGATATAAAAGCATACACGAGCACGCACGGCGAGGGCCTTATTTTGGGCGATCTCGAGTGGACGCAGTTTGCTAATATCCGCGTGAAAGACTACAAGGTAGGCGTACATATCGTCAAAGGCAAGCGTATTGAGTTCGCCGGCGCACTGTACGACTTTTACATCGAAAACTGTGAAACCGGCATACAAATTGACTCCATCGACAGCCGCTGGGGCATGGTCGTGGCGCGCAGCAGCATCACCGGCTGCGAGATTCCGGTGAAAAACGACTCGAAAGGCATTGTAAAACTCACCGGAGTAAATTACACCGGCAATCTTGCGGGCGACGGCGAGTATATGGTGGACGAATCCGACCTTTCGGCATACAGCCTCAACTACAATGCCGCGCCGCCCAAGCCTGCCGCACGCCGGCTTTTCGTGTTTGAGGGCGACAACACAGGCGCGACAGACGTGTCGGCTGAGCTTGCAAAGTTCATTTTGGCGGCACAAAAGCAGGGTGGAGGCATTGTATATCTCCCCGCAGGGCTCTACAGGCTCGACTCGCCCATAGTTGTGCCCGACGGCATGGAGCTGCGCGGCGTCGGCTCGGTGCCCGTACGCGACCAGCATGTAAGCAGCCTCGGCACCGCGCTTCTCTCGTACTACGGCATGGGCGCATCCGATCCGCTATACGACCAGGCGCTTATAACTCTCGGCCGCAGCAGCGGCGTGCGCAACATTCGCGTGCTTTATCCTGAAAACAAGTCGGGCACAGGCAACCCCGAATGCGCGTTTGCTATCCGCTCGACCGACGACGGCGCCTATGTCGTCAACTGCGCAGTTGTGGGTGCATACGGAGGTGTCGATTTCAACGGCGCAAACGGCCACTATGTGAAAAAGCTCATCGCCTACTGCTATAAATACGCCGTGCGCGCCGCAAACTGCGAGGGCGGCATCATAGAGGGCTGCCTGCAAAACGGCACGGTTGCAGCGCGCAACGCGATGGCCGGTTACGATTTCTCGGCGTGGCCGGATGTCAACGGCTACACGCAATTGCGCACAACTCTTTTCTACTTCTACAACACCCGAAACCAAATACTCTTTAACAGCTTCGCCTACGGGGTTCGCACATTTGTCGAGGCGGCGGAATGTAAAAATCTTCTCGTTGCCAACGTCGGCTCCGACAACATCGGTGGGCCGCAGACAATTGTCCAGTCTGGTGAGTGCGTGCTTATAAACGCACTGCGCTACAACGGCAGGTCGTATTTTGCCGGCGAGGAAGGTGTGCGGCTTTCCATGTTCAACCGCCTGACCATCGGCAACAAGCACGAGCCGAACGTCGCGGGATAAAAGACAGCAGCAGATTGAGCAGGTCATGATTTGGCCTGCTCTTTTTTTGTGCCCCATGCCCAGGATTTCGCCCGTTTTGGCGGGCGGCAACGCCGTTTTTTGAAAAAAGGAATTTTTTAAACCGTCATGCCGATTTTACAGATCCAGGAGGCTGATATTTTGCTGCGACCCCGCGGGCAAAGATGGGACAAACTCGGGACGACTCCCCGGTTTTTTTGTGCTATTATGGTATCATGCAATATTGCTGTGGAGGTGCAAAAATGCATGGACAATAGCAGCATGGATATTGATGAACGAAAGATTGTCGACGAGTTTAAAAGGATTGCGTTCTCCGGCGAAAAGGACTCCGAACGCATGCGGGCGCTCGAGTGGCTGGCCGCCAGGCTGGAGCGCAAAAATTCCGAAGACGCAGTGCTGCGCAAGCTCGATGAAGTGCTTGCCGAGCTGAGGAAGTAGCCGTGCCGCTTACCGAAAAGCAGCGCGAGTTCATCGCGAGGGCAAATCACCGCTGGAACGTCAAGGTCGGCGCTGTGCGCTCGGGCAAAACCTACGGCGACTATTTTCTCATACCCCACCGAATCCGCGACCCGGCGCGTACATCGTCCGGCGGCATCGTGCTGCTGGTCGGCGCGACAACGGCGACGGTGGCGCGCAACATACTCGACCCCATGCGCAAAATCTGGGGCGAGGCGCTCGTGGGCAGGCCGTCGTCCGACGGCGGCTCCGTCACAATGTTCGGCGAAAAGTGCGTTATTGTCGGCGCGTCAAACAGCGGGCAGGTGGCGAAAATTCAGGGCGCAAGCGTCAAATACTGCTACGGCGACGAGGTCACGACCTGGTCGCCCGATTTATTTTCAATGCTCCAGTCGCGGCTTGACCGCCCTTGCTCGGTGTTCGACGGTACCTGCAACCCCGCCGGCCCACGTCACTGGTTCAAAAAGTTCCTCGACAGCGGCGGCGATATATACTGTCAAACCTATACCATTGACGACAATCCCATGCTGCCGCCCGAGTTTGTGCGCGCGCTCAAAGAGGAGTATGCAGGCACAGTGTGGTATGACCGCTATATCCTCGGTCGCTGGGTCGCGGCAGAAGGCGCAATTTACCGTCGGTTTGCCGACAGCCCCGGGGACTACACCCTGCCCGCCGGCTATGATCCGTCCGCTGTTTCGCGCATAGCGGTCGGTGTGGACTTTGGCGGAAACCGCTCGGCGACCGCCTTTGTCGCCGTCGGCGAAGAAATACTCGAGCCGTATTTGCCGGACGGTGCCGAGAAAGCCAACTCGGGCGGCAGACGCTTGCTTGTGCTTGCCTCCGAGCGGCACTCCGGCGAGCTTGACAGCGGCGAGCTTAGCGCGCGGTTCTGCGAGTTCTGCGCGAGGCTCGAGCACTATGGATGTGAGATAACGGCATACTGCGACAATGCCGAGCCGGTGCTGATGCGCTCGCTTAAAGCCGCGGCGCGCGAGGCGGCTCCGTTTGTATCGGTGCGACCGGCGCTCAAGCTGCCGGTGACCGACCGCATACGCTTTACGCTGCGGCTGCTTGCCTCGGGCAGGCTAATGCTTACCGAGCACGCCGACACGGTCTCCGAAGCGCTTTGCGACGCGCGCTGGAGCGACAAAACCGACGCGGGGCGCGATGTTCGGCTGGACGACGGCTCAAGCGACATCGACACCCTCGACGCGCTCGAGTACGCCATCGAACGAGAGATGAGCCGGTATGTGTAAGGGTGCTGTAGATATTTTGGAATGTGATAGAGCCCCCCCACGCAGACTTTGCCTTTATGGCGTCTGTATTGCACCGAGAGCTTGTAGTGTCACTTATGAATACCCCTTATTCCGCCGCATATTTGGGCGCCCTTTACCCAAACATGCGGCTGCCTTAATTTTGCATGCACCTTTGCCGCTGCTTTACACGTTCAGGCACTCAAGCAAATCCGTAGCATAAAACTGCTTTTTTGCCCAATACCCGCCGCGCAACAGCGCGACGGGAAAATGAATAAAAAGGAGAAAAACTATGGCAGAACTCAACTACGCAAAAGTTTACGGTTCGGCGCTTGTAGAGTCGTTTCCGACTTCGCTGCATTTCGGCGCGCTCTACGCATCGCCCAACAACGGCCGCTACCGCTTCACCGGCGGCAGGACTGTCGAGCTGCCCACTCTGGAGGTCGGCGGGCGCGTGGATGTAAACCGCGACGGTATCGATACCGTCACGCGCAACTTTGAAAACGCGTGGGAGGAGAAAACACTCTCAAACCAGCGCTGCTGGAGCACGCTCGTGCATCCCAAAGACATCGACGAGACCAACCTCGCCGCCTCAATCGCAAACATCACTGCGGTTTACAACAGCGAGCAGAAGTTTCCCGAAATGGACGCATATACCGTCTCGAAAATTTACGCAGACTGGACGGCAGAAGGCAAATCGCCCGTCGAGTCAGCCGTCACCTCCGAAAATGTGCTGGCTGTTTTCGACTCGCTGATGCAGCAGATGAGCGAGGCGCGTGTGCCCGCGGCCGGCCGAGTGCTGTATGTGACGCCCGCGGTCATGACGGCGCTGAAAACTGTGGAGGACATGACACGCACGCTGTCTGTTCACTCCGCAAGCTCGTCACTTAACCGCACCGTTACGGTGCTCGACGGGGTTTCGGTTGTCGAGGTGCCGTCGCTTCTCATGAAAACCAAATACAATTTTACCGAGGGCTGGAGCGTCGCCGGCGACGCAAAGCAGATTCACATGCTGCTCATTCATCCTGAGGCGGTTGTCACGCCGGTAAGCTATCAGTTCGCGCGGCTTGACCCGCCGTCAGCCATTACTGGCGGCAAATATGTCTATTACGAGGAGAGCTTCGAGGACGTTTTCATTCTGAAAAAGAAAATAGACGGCATTGCGTTTGTAGTTGAGCCGTAAAAGGCAAGCATACCTGCGCTCCGTACCTCTGCGGTACGGGGCGCAGGCCGTTTTGGAGGTTCCAATGCCAATATACACATACCGGACTGCCGCTGCTTTGCTCGATTATATAAACGACTGGCCGGATCGGCCGGCACAGGCGCGGCTCGGCAGCTACGGCGAGGGGCTGCCCGCGCTGCGGCTTTTGCCTTCATCGGGCGCACAGGTGCTGAAACGCTATGCCGACGGGACGGTTATATTAAGCCTCCCGTTTACGGTTTCGCTGAGAGCGCGGGGCGGATCTCCGATTGCATCGCTCGACGCACTTGCGGGATATATACAAAAAACCGGGCCGCCTTATCTTGGCGAAGGATTGTGCGCGCTTGCTGTTGAGCTTTGCGAGCCGCCGCAGCGTACCGGCTCGGACGTGTCGGGGCTAGCCGAGTACTCGCTGCCGCTGTCACTTATATACGCCATCTCGCCACGGTTCGAGTGAAGGAGGTGGGCGACATTTTCACTTTCAATCCTTCAAAGTCAGGTGACCTGCTGCTGTATCTGGGCACGCCCGGCGGGATAACACTGTTGCGGGGCATATCGTCGCTGAAAATCGAATTTTCACCGGTCGAACATGTCCGCCGCTATTTTGACGAGGTCGAGGCTACGGCCGACCTTGTGGGCATCCATTCCCGCATCGAGTGCGAAATTGAGCTTCTTTCGGGGGAGCCGGCGCATGAATATCTTTTAGGCATGATAAAAAGCGGCTCTGCGGGTGACGCGGTGGAGGTTGAGCTTTATATTGTCGACATATCGGCCGGCTCCTCTCCCTATCCCTGCCGGCGGCGGCAGTATTCGTTTATACCGCGGACGCTGTGCGCAGGAAGCATGGGCGCCGGCCTTCCCGCCTATACGCTTGCCTGTGAGTTTAAAGCACGGAGCCTGGCGGAGTGCGGAGCCGCCGCCCTCTCGCCGGACGGGCAAACGATGAATTTTTACGGCGCGCCCGACAGTTAGAGAGAGGGCTTTAGCTTTACCCGGCGAAAGTATCGGTTTTAAATGTAGCCGGACTGCGGGTGCTTTGTCTTTAGTACGTCACCAATACTACGAAAGGAATCGCGGCAACGAAGCCGCGGTGATGCACTGTTATGTACGAAACCGAAAAACTTGAAGCCATGGAGTGGCTGCGGCTGTACGGCGGGGAGCGCACGTTTGCAGGTTATGCGCCCTGGCAGCAGGCCGGCAGCGAGCGCGGCTCGCCGTCGCTCGAGCTTCCCTCCGCCATTTGCGCAGAATTTGCGCGTCTTGTCGCCGCGGAAGCCGAGTTTAAACTTGTTCCCTCCGGTAGCGGGCTTGTTTGCGGCTATGACGGCGGGCGCGCCGAGTTTTTAGCCGCCGCGCTTGACCCATTTTTTGCGCGGTTTAAAAATGTCTCGGAGCTGGCATTCGCATGTGGCGGTGTCATGCTCAAACCGGCGACGACTGAATCAGGAAAAATTGTCGTCGAGACCTTTCTGCCCGGCGATTTTGAAATCACGGCAGCCGAAGGCGGCGAAATAGCCGGAGCTGAGTTTGTCACGCGCTGCCGGCGAGGCTCGGCACTTTATTTCCGCCGCGAGCTCCACGAGAAGACCGGCTGGGGCTGGCGCATATCAAACCGCTATTGTCGGGCAACCTCGCACTATGATACCGGCAGGGAGATTTCGCAGGACGAGGCCGCGTCGGCAGTGCCCGAGTGGGCACATCTTTCGGGCAGCGTGACTATAAGCGGGCTGCAAGCTCCACTTTTTTCTTATTACCGCGTCGGCACGCGCGAGCGGTCGCCTTATGGCGTCTCTGTGTTTGCGCGTGCCGTCGGTTTGATACGGGAAGCCGATGCGCAGTTTGGGCGGCTTTTATGGGAGTTTGAGGGCGGCGAACTCGCCATTGACGCAAGTGAGGATGCGTTTTTACTCGACCGGCACGGCAAGCCGATACTTCCCGCCGGAAGAGAGCGGCTGTTCCGCCCCAACAAGCTCGACTACACATACGGCTCGTCAACCGACCCGTTGCGCACATTCTCGCCCGCTCTGCGTGACAAGTCACTTATAAACGGGCTTAATCAGATTATCATGCGCATTGAAGACACCGTGGGGCTGGCGCGCGGCACTTTCTCCGACCCGCAACTGACGGCTCGCACCGCAACCGAAATCAAAATGATGCGCCAGCGCACCTACGCGGCTGTGCGTGACCTGCAAAACTGCGCAAAAACCGCGCTCGAGGGTCTAACCTGCGCGGCAGATGCACTGTGCACTCTCTATGGGCTTGCGCCGGCGGGCGAGGTGAAGCTGGTTTGCAATTTCGGGGACAGCGTGCTTTCCGACAGCGAAAGCTCGCGCGCTCTTGATCTTGAGGACGTGAAGGCGGGGTTGCTTACGCCGGACGAATACCGCGCAAAATGGCACGCCTGTGCAGTAAACGGAAAGGAACAGAGTATATGAAACGCGATTTTCTTGAAAATCTTGGGCTTGACAGCCGGGCTATCGAGCTGATTTTAGTCGAATGTGAGCGCCGCCAGCAGGAACTTGCCGCCGAGCGTGAGGAGCTGGCCGCAAAACTCGAGGACGCGAGCAAGCGCTGTGCACTGCTTGAAAACGAGATTGAAAAGCTGAAAACCGAAGGCGGGTTTGACATTGCAAAAAAGGCGTTCGATATGGCGCTTGAAGCTCTATTAGCCGAATACGAGCGGTCGCTTGCTCGCCGGAAGTCCGAGTTTGACGAATCGCTTAAAGCTGTGGAGGCAAAACTGCAGAAAAAGCGCGAGGAAGAAAAAGCCCGGTTTGAAAAAGCGCTTGCGGAAGCCGAGCAGGAGGCACAAAAAAGGCTCGATGAAGCGCTTGCCGCCCAAAAAGCCGAGTTTGAAAAAGAAAGGCTGCGCGCGCAAATCGAGCATATTTTTACAAAGGCGGGTTTCGGCAGCACACTTGCGCTGGAGGCTGCCGTCGAACGTTTCATCGCGGATGGCGGCACGCCGGAGACCGCCGGCGAGTGGCTCACAAAACTGCGCGAAATCGAACCTTCGGTCTTCATGCAGCACAGCCCGCCCAAAGATATGCCGCATTTTACGGTCGAGACGCCGCCGTCCGAAGACGGCGATTTGCCGGGCGGCGGGCTGCTTTCCTCCATGCTGAAAAAGCTGCGGTAAGGGGTGACGGGCATGGCTTATGTAGACAAAAACTACTATGACACAGAGTTTGGCGGCGAGCCAATCGATGAGGCGGAGTTTAAAATGCTGGCGCGCGCGGCAAGCGACCTGTGCGACGCCATTGGCACAGTGCCGATAAAAACCGTCACCGAAAACATCAAACGTGCGGTTTGCTATCAAATCGAGCTTTTTCACCGGCAGGGCGGGGTCGAGGCTTACACAGGGCTGGCAATCACGACGCCGGGCGTGGTTGAAAGGGTCGGCGACCTGCTATATTCAAACTCACCTTATTCGGCGAGCTCAACGCGCATGTTCAGCTATGGCGGGTTACCGGTCTCGTCTGTCACATACGCACTATTGCGCGCCGAAGGGCTGACCTGCCGAGCGGTTTATAGCAGGGGGGAGGCGCCGTGAGCGGAGTTGGTTTTCTTGACGATACCGTAACGCTTTTTATCCCCGTCCTCGACGGCGGGTTTGAGGTGCGGCTGCTCTCGGGCGTGATGTTTTCGGCTTCGCTCGGCATTTCCGGCGGTGACGCTGCGCCCATGCGGCGCGGGATTTTGTACTTTTTCGATGCGCGCTCGCGCTGCACCGGCAAAGAAGGGCGCATCTGCGGCTACCTTCCCCCTGACGAGTGGGAAAGCCTGCAAAACCGCGAGGAGTTTTTCACATTTGACGCTTCGGGCGGATGCTTTGTATGCGAGGGCGACGCGCGGGGCTTTACCGCACCGCCGGACAGCGCATATCGGATTACATCCGTGGAGCGACCGAGCGGCGGCAGGCGGCTCTTGCGCCACTTCAAGGTTACCCTTCAATGACCGGCGGCAGTGTCAAAATGCGCATAAACGGCACTTTATTTGAAGTGGCAATCTGCCCCGAACGCGACGAGGCGGTGCGCTTTCTCGCGTCGGGGCAGGCGTTTGCCCGCGCAGGCCGTCTCCACAATGCTGTGGATTCCGTTTTGGGGGAAGGCGCATTTGAGCGCATCAAAAAAGGGCGCAGGGTTGATATTTTCGATTTGATAACGCTGGCGGTTTACATCTGCGCAAAGTATGCAAAGGCAAAAGAAGCCGAAAATTAGGGGGGTTTTTTGAAACCTGCGGGTGCGCCTCATCGCGTGGCACTGCAATGTCAAAGGGCAAATTCGCGGGGACCAGAGCGCCGGCAGCTCTCCCTGCGGAAGCTTTTAGCCCAGCAAAATCACCACACCATGCCGAAATAATAAAAAGGGCTGCGGGAAATTCCCCGCAAAATATGGAGTTTACATAGCGCCAATAAATACAAACAGGTAACAGTGTACATGAAAAACGAATTTTCCATTGAAATGCAGCTTGGCGGCCACAGTTTTTATGTCGGCAGGGGCGGTGACTTCAGGCTGCTTTCAGTCTCGGGGCTGGAGGTGGCCGAATATAAGCTGACCGTCGCCGACGAGAGTACATTCGACGGCGGCTATGTGGCGGGAGTGCGATTCGGGCCGCGGGAGATTACGCTCGAGATTGAGCCGGTGGGCGATGCGGAGGCGTCCCGCGCCGCGCTTATATCGGCGCTCTCGCCTAAAAATACCGGTACCCTGCTCGTTACACGGCGCGGGGTCAAGCGCAAAATCTCGTTTGTGCTCGCCTCCGCCCAGTTTGTGCAACCGAACCTCTTTACACCCGCCAAAATCAGGCTGACCCTTCTCTGCCCAGACCCGTTCTTCACCGATCCTGAGGAGACAAGCGTTGTATTCCGCAAAACCGCGCCGCTGCTCACCTTCCCTTTTAACTCGTTTAAGGGTGCCGGCATCTCGTCCGGTATCTGGCGCATATCTGACACCGCAAAAATCGTCAACACCGGCGACACCGATATCGGCATCGTCTGCACCATAAAAGCCTCGGGCGGTACGGTCATAAACCCCTCCGTCGAGCTTGCCGGCTCGGGCTTTGTAAAGCTCTATACCGTGCTTGAGGATGGCGGCGAGGTTACCATTAACACGCGCCGCGGCGAAAAGTCGGTTACGGTAAACGGTGAAAAGCGCTTTATTTTCGACCGGCGCAGCGTGTTTTTCCAGCTTCCGCCGGGCGAAAACACCATAACCGTATCTGCCGACGCCGGCAAAACCTATGCAAACGCTTCATTTTCGTATCTGTTGAGGTATAACGGGATATGACAGCCACATCCGACCTTATTTTGCTTGACAAAGACTTTCAGATTTGCGGCATCTTGGAGGATTACTCCGAGCTGCGCTGGGTGCGGCGCTATTTTGCGTGCGGCGAGTTTTTGCTCACCTTACCACCCGGGAGCAGGGAGCTTGCGGCCGGCGCACGGTACATTTATAACCCGTCAAACGGCGAGACGGCGGTAATCGAGGAGCTGAAAATAACAGTCGACGCCGCCGGCTCCCGCTCGCTCGTGCTCTCGGGCAGGATGCTCGAGTCGCTGCTTTTTTTGCGCGTTATATACGGCACCGCGAACATTGGCGGCAACGCCGAAGCTGCGGCTCGCTCGCTTGTCGCCGCCCATGCGACTGTGGGAGAGCGCGCTATACCTAAGCTCATGCTCGGCGAGGCAAAAGGACACCCCGAGGAGGTGGCGGTTCAGTACTCCGGCATCAGCCTCGGGGACGCGATTTACAGTATGCTCGGCAGCGTCGGGCTGTCACCCAAGCTGACCTATGACTACGAAAGCTCGGCGCTTATATTCACGGTTGAAAGCGGGCTTGACAGGACGCAGCAACAAAACGAAAACTCATGGGCTATTTTCTCGTCCGAATTTGAAAACGTGCGCTCATCGCTGTACTGGCGCTGTGACCGCGACCTGCGCAACTTCTTCTACATTGCGGGCGAGATTGAGGACGACGACTCCCGCAAAATCGTAACGCTTGACCTGTCGGACGGTGGCGAGCGGCGCGAGCTGTTCGTCGACGCGCGATCGGTTCGCCGCAGATACAAGGACGAAAACGGAGTAACACATGTTGCCACCGAATTTGAATACGCCGAGATGCTTCGGGGCCGGGGGCGCGAAGTCGCCGCTGAACATGCCGCCATTGAGCTTACCGTCGGCACCGTCGCGGACGGCGTGCCGCCCGTTTACCGCGAGGACTATGACCTCGGCGACCTGTGCGATTACACCGACACCTCGCTTGGCATTCAGCGCTCCATGCGCATCGCAGAGATTACCGAGCTGCGCTCGGGCGGCATGTTTTCGGTTCACCTCAAGCTTTCGGACAAGCGGTATTTGACATATTAAATGCAAGGAGAGTACACGCTATGGCAATGAGATCTGGACTTTTCGACTCGACCGAGACGGTCGAGATGGTAGGCGGCTTTCCGCGCGGCGACAAAGCGGAAACGGCCGACTTTTTTGCCGCGTATTTTGCGAGTTTTGTCGGCAACGGCATCTATCTTAACCCGCCCACCTGCTTTCAGGTATTGCCCCAGTCGGGCCTTACAGTGCGGGTCAGGCCGGGAAAGTGTTTTATAAACGGCTATTTCGCGTTCGACGATGAGCCGGAGGACAAAACCTTCCCTTTTGACACCCAGCCCCACGAGTACTGGCTTGTACTGCGGCTCGACCTTGCCGACGGCTTCATCAAAAAAGTATGGGTAACCGATCCTGCGCCTGGCGAGCTTCCGGTACGCGGCTCGGTTATATACGACCTTGTCGTCGCACGCGTCTCGGTCGGCGCGGGCGTGTCAACCATAACCGACACAATGATAACCGACCTGCGCGCCGACCCGTTTTACTGCGGGCGCGTAAAGTCGCTTGTGGACGGCATAGGCCAAAATGTAGCCTATGCAGATGTTGCCGGCACGCTTGCGGAAGGCACACTGGCGCAGCTTATACAGCGCACCGGCGGTACGATGACTGGCCCGCTGACGCTGCACGGCGACCCGACCGACGGGCTGCACGCCGCGCCAAAACAATATGTAGACAGCCGAGCGCCACAGCTTGTTGAGCTTGTGCGTTTTACAAGCTCCGGCACGTTCAACCCTGCCGATTATCCGTCGGCGGGCAACCGCTATCTTATCATGATACTCGGCGCCGGCGGCGGCAGCTATAAATCCGATACTTCCACAGACTATTTTGCTTCAGGAGGCGCCGGCGCAATGCAGTTTATAGACCTCTACTTACCGCCGAACTCTCCCGTGACTTCATTTCCCGTCGTAATCGGCGCGGCGTCACTTAACTCGGACGGCGGCACTACATCTTTCTGGTGCTGGCAGGCACCCGGCGGCAAAAAAGCGACGAGCTATGCTCAGTATGGACAAGGAGGTCAGGCAGGCTCGTTTACCGGCGAACGCGGGACAGGTGACTATGGCGGCAATACGCTGTATGGCAGGGGCGCGTCGTCAAGCTCAAGCGCCGGTCGCGGCGGAGGCTCTTGGAGGGACAAGGTCGGCGGCGGCGGCTTATGCGTCATATACGGTTATGTCGAATAAGGGGGCGGTAGCATGATTGTTGCGGTCATAGTTGACGGGAAAGTGACAAACCTTATTGTGTGTGAAAGCGTGGAGATAGCGCAGCAGCTTTTGCCGGATGCCGTTTGCATAGACGGCGAGGGGCTGGCGATTGGCGATACCGTAGAGATACAACAGCCCGAATCCGAAGAATAGAAAAATGCGGGGGCAGCAGGCCGGAGTAGCAGAGCCTGCCTGTCCCCGCTTTTGTTTATGCAGCCGGATTATTCGCTGCCGAAAGTCTGGGCCGTCGCCTGCGGAAAATCGATATAATCCTCAGGGTTGACACAGACTCCGTCAACGGTCAGCTCGAAATGCAGGTGCGATGAGTCGGCAATCTCCACTGCCGCCGTTTCACCCACCGTTCCGATGATCTGACCGGCTGTCACAGCCATTCCCTCTTTAATACCCGGGGCAAGTTCGGGTGCGAGGTTTTTGTAAAAAGACACATATCCGTTGCTGTGAGATATGGCAACACTGACGCCCATAAAGGGGTCTTCGGTTATCTGCGAGACAACACCGTCGGCGCAGCTGTATACCGGGTCACCGAGATTGGCTTCAATGTCCACTCCGAGGTGCACCCTGTAGTCACCCATCGTAAGCGAGTAGACGGCGATATTCTCGTCATGCCCTTTGAGTATAGCACCATGGACCGGCGCGTTGAAAACCGGTGTCGAATCCTTTTTGACCGGTTCGGCCGGCTCTGCGCCGACCTCCGACGCTTCGCCTTCATTTTCGTCGTTCGCTACGACTTCTTCAGCGGGCGCCTCCGCGTCGGCCGAAGCCTCTGCCTCATCATTGTCTGCCGAGGCCTCCTTGGCGTCGGGCGCATCGTCCGCACCGCTCAAGATGTTGCCGGGGTTAGGGGCTTCTGCGCCCTGTCCACCGCTGCCGGTGGAGGGAGTTACGCTTTCGGGCGACGTGTTGCCGAGTATCGGCATCGTCTCGTTAGAGCCCTGTCTTACGATATCGGATACCGCGCCGCCACCTCCCTCATCGGCTCCGGTAACATCGCCCCAGATGCGCTTGCCCATGTTTACGAGGGTTACAACAGTTACGCCTATCAGCACAACAACGACTATGCCCAGTATAATCAGCGCCGACCTGCTGACGTCGCGGCGATTGCCACGTCCGGCGCCGCCTTTTTCCTTATCCATTAAATATTCCCATCCTTCCTAATTCCTGCTGAATATATAATGCTCAACCAAAACACGTTTTATTCAGTAAAAAATACAAAAACGCATAAAAATTCCTCCGTTCGAATACATATCCGAACGGAGGAATTCGATTTGAATTGGTGCCTGCAGCAGCAGCATAAGCGTCCCATCATAAGCTTTGCATACGGCATCAAAAAAGGCGCAATTTTACAGTTGCGCCCACCGTTATGTATATCCAGGAATCTTACACCATCGTGCTGCGCAAACTTTCCAGGCATTCACGGCAGATAAGTTTTCCGCGGAAAAACGTGACATTGTCCGCATTGCCGCAGAAAATACAAGCCGGCTCGTATTTCTTCAATATTATTTTATCATCGTCGGTGAAAATCTCAATAGCGTCGCGTGCCTTGATGTCCATAGTATTGCGAATCTCAATTGGAAGAACGATACGGCCAAGCTCGTCAATCTTCCTGACTATTCCGGTGGATTTCATTAATTGCTTTCTCCTTTAGATGTTTACAGTAAATTTCGACAGTAATTTATGCAATTTTTCTACACAATTCATGCTTTTCCAATTTTACCATTTATTTGGATTTTAGTCAAGCAATAACGCTGTTTATTTATATATATTTTACAATTTTAATATATAATTCACATTTGGACGGTAATTTGTAACATGTTAAGTAAAGTTTTCGGCGTGCTTTGTGTGTTGTCTTTTATCTGCGCGGCGGCGACAGGCAGAATAGCAGAGCTCGGCGCGGCAGTGGCGACCGGTGCCTCATCGGCCGTTACCGTATCGCTGGGACTGCTCGGCACGATGGCGCTCTGGAATGGGATTATTCGCGTGCTCGACGCGGCGGGCGCAACTCGAGCGCTCGGTGCGCTCGCGGCACCTTTGTTACGGCTTGTCTTCCCCGACGCTTATCGCAAGCAAAACGGCATATCCGAGATCACTGCGGCGGTAACTGCCAATATGCTGGGGCTTGGCAACGCCGCTACACCGCTTTCCATCGCGGCGGTGAAAGCGCTTGCGAAAAACGGCGGTGAGGAGTTTGCCGCAAGCGGTCGGGCAACCGACGAAATGGTGACATTTGCCGTACTTTCAACCGCTTCGCTTGACATTATTCCGACAACCCTGCTTGCACTGCGCACGGCTGCCGGGTCTGCAGCTCCCGACGAGATTCTTGTGCCCGTTTGGATTTGTTCGGGCATTTGCGCCGTCGCGGCAGTGCTTTTTGCACGCTTGCCGACAATATTGGAAAAGCATATTAATAAAATGAAAGAAACGCTATCCGGTAAAAAAAGCGGAAATGTTGCCACGGCAAAATTTGCCGCAGCAAACGGAGCTGCACCGCCAAACAAATCGGGCGCGGCCACTATGGCTGCCGCGGCGGACAGTACCGCCAAATCAAACGGCACTGACGCGGCAAACATATTTGGCGCGGCGCGCGATGCGGGTATGCCCGGCGGCTATACCAATGCGCGAGCAAAACGGAGTGCCAAACCATGAATTTTGCGGCAGGAGTTGTAGTTCCGCTTGTATTTGCGGGGGTAGGGGCACTTTTGCTTTTCTCCAGGCGCGAAAAGTCACAGCTTTACTTTGATGCGTTTGTCTCGGGTGCGCGCGAAGGTATCGAGACCGCTGTAAAGCTGTTTCCCACACTCGTAGCCCTGTTGTGCGCGGTGGCAATGTTCAATGCAAGCGGCGCGACCGAACTGCTTGCAAAGATAGCGACGCCGGTGCTTTCCGCACTCGGCATACCTTCCGAGCTTGCGACATTGCTTTTGGTCAGGCCGGTATCGGGCAGCGCGTCGTCTGCGCTTGCCGCTGAACTGCTGTCGCGCGTGTCGCCTGACAGCTATGCGGGACGCTGTGCTTCAGTGATTTTGGGCAGCTCGGATACGGCAGTTTACATTGTCGCGCTTTATTTCTCCGCGGTGGGGGCAAAAAAGGCGCGACACGCATTGCCTGCCGCCCTTTGTGTGACCGCGCTGTGTGCGGTGCTTGCCTGCGCCATTGTGCGCTGGCTGATGACGTAGACAGAGAGCAGATTGTAGTAGCCGCGGTTTGCGGCCGCTCCCTTGCCTTGTCGCCAACCGGCGCTTTGTTTGGGGTTTTATACCGCTGCGCCGGGCCGGTTTACTTGCCCGTGCCATAAAACTCCGCTTTTCACCGTTTGCGCCGCCCATTCGTTTTAAATCGACGAACAGGCGGCTGCAAGTCACGCGCGATATATTATATCATTTGATTATTTTGGAAATATAAAGTTTTTTTGAATTTTTTTAGAAAACTCATGAAAAAAATGCAACAAAAACTAAACTCGCTTAAGTTTGGCGTAAGTTGCCATCAGTTTTTTCGTGCCGAAGTTGTCAAATGCTATCTCGTACAGCAAATCGGCGCCCATCTCCTGCACTGATATAACAGTGCCGTGACCGAACGTCAGGTGCTGCACTTCGTCGCCCGCCTCGAACCTTTCGATGGATGACGCACGACCTATGCCGCCGGCAACCGCTGTTTTGCGGAAAAATTCCTTTGAGATGACATTTTTTCGCTGGCGTGAGGAGGTCGGCTGCTCGTTTGCTTTCTCGACCACATCGGGCGGTGTCTCGCGGTCGACAACCTCATCCGGCATCTCCGAAATGAACCGCGAGGGCTGGTTATATTGGGTATGACCGTATAAAAGCCTTTCCTTAACATGCAGGCAAAACAGCTTTTCACGCGCGCGGGTGATCGCCACATAAGCCAGCCGGCGCTCTTCCTCCAGCTCCTCGGGATTGGTAATCGACTGGATTCCGGGGAATATCCCCTCCTCGAACCCGGGTATGAACACGACCGGAAACTCCAATCCTTTTGCGCTGTGGATTGTCATGAGCACCACGGCGTCCGCATCTTTATCATAGTTGTCGATGTCCGCAACCAGCGCTGTTTCCTCGAGGAAACCGGAAAGGGTCGGCTCGTCGTGCGACTGCTCGTAGGCAATGACGTTCGAGATAAGCTCTTTGACGTTCTCAAGCCGCTCGGCTTCCGCTTCGCCGCCGGCTTCGAGCATGGCGCGATAGCCTGTTACCTCTACCGTCTGCTCGACAAGCTCGTGCAGCGGCACTTCTCCCTCGAGCGTCTGCAGCTTTCTAATCATCTCCACAAAATCGCGCAGCTTGTATGCCGATTTTGAAATCTGCGGATATTCCGACGCATTTTCCATGATCTCGAACATCGGGACCCTGTGTATGTCGGCAAGCTCCATTAAATGATTTACGGTGGTCTCGCCTATCTTGCGTTTCGGCTCGTTTATAATCCGGCGCAAGCGCAAATCGTCGCTGGTATTATTTATAACACTGAGATATGCTATGATGTCCTTTATCTCTTTGCGCTCGTAAAACCGCGTGCCGCCTATCATGCGATAGGCAACGCCGCTGCGCGCAAACACCTGTTCAAGGCTGTTCGACTGTGCGTTCACGCGGTAAAGCACCGCAAAATCGCTGAATTTCCGCTTTTCGCGGATAACCAGCTCCATGATTTTGTTTATAATAAATTTCGCCTCATCGACCTGGTTTGACAGTTTACGGACCACAATCGGGTCGCCTGAGCCCGCATCCGTCCACAGCTCTTTCCCGCGGCGGCCGATGTTGTTGCGAATCACAGCGTTTGCAGCCGTCAATATGTTCTGTGTCGAACGGTAATTCTGCTCAAGTTTAACGACCTTTGCGTCCGGAAACTGCGAGTCGAACGTCAATATATTTTCAATCGTCGCGCCCCTGAACTTGTAGATGCTTTGGTCGTCGTCGCCGACAACCATGAGATTGCGGTGCTTGCCCGCCAAAAGCAGGACAAGCTCAAGCTGGGCGACGTTTGTGTCCTGATATTCGTCTACACATATATACCGGAATTTGTTTTGATAATACTCGCGCGCCTCATCACAGTTTCTGAGCAGCATTACGGTGCTCATTATGATGTCGTCGAAGTCAAGCAGGTTAGACTCGAGCAGTTTGCGCTGGTAAAGCGTATAAAGCGCCGCCATTTGGCGCATCCTATGGTCATTTCCTGCCTGAGCCGCAAATTCTGCCGGTGTTATCAGCTTGTCCTTTGCGCGACTTACAGTATTTTGCACCGTTTTGATGGGGAGCAGCTTTTCGTCTATATTCAGCTCCTTAAAGCACTGCGAAAAGACGCGTTTCGAGTCTTCCGTATCGCATATCGTAAACCCGGGTTTATAGCCGGCCTGCTCGGTATATTTGCGCAGCATGCGCAGGCAGACAGAGTGAAACGTTCCGGTCCACAAATCGGAAGCAATATCTTCGCCCAGCTGCCCCGCAAGCCGTTCTTTCATCTCGCCCGCGGCTTTGTTTGTGAATGTAATCGCCAAAACTGACCACGGCGGGCATGGATTTTCGATGTACTCGCTGAGCACGGCTTCCATGCCCTCTCGGTCGTACGAAAGCGCGGTCTGAAGGCGCTCGACATCGGCTTGTGAAAGACTTGCGGGCAAACGGTCGGAAAAATACGAGTTTCCGTACTTTATCATGTATGCAATGCGCTGAACAAGCACTGTCGTCTTTCCGCTGCCAGCGCCTGCCAGCACAAGCAGAGGCCCGTTTACGGTGAAAACCGCTTCCCGCTGTCTTTCGTTCAGCGACTCATAAAGTTTGTCGAAAAGTTTTCGTTTAAAGGCAAGAAACCTCTGTCCGAGCCCGCCCAAATCCGTTAAATTCTCGGTTTTATCCATGTTCCGCTCCCTATCCGTCAAAGCAGAAGAACGCCGCGTACGGCATTCTTCACATGCACATTTTTTAAGCGCAAAAATAGCCATTGTAACGTTTATATTAACATTATAACACAACGCCGGACCCAAGTCAAGCAAGCTGAATGTCTTTTAAGGCGGCATTTTGCTTGACCGCAACATCACGGAGATGGTATAATCGCTGTAAAATGTCGTTTTTCGGAGCGTAAACTATGAAAAACCCGGAAAAGCCCGTCATATCGGATACCACGCTGCATCCACCGTCGGAGGCGGGCATAGTCGCGCGGCTCTGCGCGCCCGCGGCAGAGTTTTACTCCGTCGAGTGCGTCGGTGTGGTTGACTCTACAAATACGATAGCCAAACGCATGGCGGCGGAAGGCTGTGCCGCCGGTAAAGTGATTGTCGCCGACGGACAAACCGCGGGGAGAGGGCGGCTCGGACGGGCGTTTCATTCCCCGCGCGGTACGGGGCTTTATCTCAGCGTTGTGCTGCGCCCACAGGACGAGCTTGCAAAGCCAGAGTTTATCACCACCGCGGCGGCGGTAGCGGTTTGCCGCGCCATTGAAAGCACAGCTGCAACCCGTCCCGCCATAAAGTGGGTAAACGATGTGCTGATAGGCGACCGAAAAGTCTGCGGCATACTCACCGAAGGGTCGGCCTCGCGGGCGGGCGGTCTGGATTTTGCGGTGCTCGGGATCGGCATTAACCTTGTCTGGCCTAAGGGCGGCTTTCCCGCCGATATCGCCGGCACCGCCGGCGCGCTTTTTAAAGGCGAGGTGCCGCCTGCCGACCTGCCTGACCGCGTCGCAGCCGCGGTTCTGAGCAACTTTGCAAAGCTTTATGTGCTGCCCTCTGCCGACCCCTCCGAGATTGTGCGGCTGTATAAATCGTATTGCACCACACCGGGCAAGCACATAACGGTTATTTGCGGCAGCAGTCGCAGGCCGGCACTGGCGCTGGGGCTGGACGACTCGCTGCATCTTCTGGTGCGCTATGACGACGGCGAGGAAGAGGCGCTCGCCTTCGGCGAAATCAGCATCCGACCGGACGACAAACAGACAGATACCGAAAGCAAATAACCCCTGTCGAGCATAAACTCGACAGGGGTTATTCTCCTGAAGCGGAGGGTCTCCGCTCTGTCCGTGACTTTTTATCCGCTGCTAATCCAGCCTTTCGGTCGGCCGCGGGGTCGCGCCGCCAATCCGAGAGCGCAGCATGCTTTCAAACGATTCGCTGCATTCAAGCCTTATCTCAACGAGCTTGTCGTTGAACTCGAATAGGGCGCATACGACCCGCGCGCCGAACAGGTTGCGCTTGAAATTATAGACCATCGCCGGCTTACCGTGTTTTTTCTCGGCTTCCTCGCGCGATTTTTTGTCGCCGGCATACACGTCAATGAGTGTCGTGCAGGACAGGCTGCAAACCGTTTTGCGGCGCATGCCCTGAACGCGCACGACCGAAAAATCGTATCTTCCGTCAAACGGCTGCTCGTCCGCTCCGGCCGCTACGGCTATGCCATCGTTATGGTATGTGCCGCTACCCGGCACACTGCGGGTTAGCAGCTCGTATTCAAAGTATGTTAAAACAAAGCGCTGCGTAATTTGTATGCCCGCAACGGCAAAACCTACTGCAAATATATGAAGTATTCCGCGCGGCATATTCGGCGTGCCCGCAAGCAGCAGGCAGACGGCTGTCGAAAAAACAAGCAGACCCGACAGCACACCGGCGGAATTGTTTAGTTTCGGTGGTATATATCTCATAAAAACCTTTATATTTGTATTCTGCCGATTTTCTGCAAGAAAAGGGCGTTTTTCAAAAAATTCGTGTCACTGTAGCCGATTTTTTCACCCTATCGGCACTGCGGCATAAACTGATAACAAACAATCCGTAACCGGGAGGCGTGGCGATGAGAGCAAAAAATCTGTGCCGGGCGGCGGGTGTGGTGGTAATAGCATTCGGCGGCGGGATACTTCTCACTTTCTTTCTGCCCGTACATCTGCTTATAATTGTGGAATCGGCAGCTTTGGTCGCGGCTGGGCTTTTGATCTTTCTTTTTCGCTGACAGGCAATAAGCAATTTACCTTCCAAACAACTGCGCGGCAACCTGCCGCAGAAAGCGAGCGTACATAGCGCCATGAAAATTATAGTTTTGAAATCACCGAGAATTTTAAGGCCGCTTCTCCGCAGACTTTTTATGCGGAAAAAGAAGTAGATGTCGCCGGGCCGCGCCCTCTTATACCGCGGCTTTGGGCATCTGCATGTATTTTAGGCAAATGCCGCAAAACTATTCCCGTCGCACCACAGCGCACGGCAAACCTTTGTCTATCAAAGAACTTTCAGCCGCGGACGAGCGACCGGCACGCTCACATCCGCGGTTTATTTCCACGGTTTTTTGGACTTCAGCTCGGCGTACAGCGTCACATAGCTTTCGTGGCGCGTGCGCGCGACTTTGCCCTCCTCGATCGCTTCGATAATGACGCAGCCCTCCTCTTTCGTGTGCGAGCAGTCGTTGTATCGGCACCGGCCGAGATAGGGCTGAAACTCGCGGAAGGCATAAGCCAAGTCATCCACTTCCATGAAATCGTAACGGATAAAATCCAGCAGACTGAAGCCGGGCGTATCGGCTATATATCCGCCGCCTTCGATTTCATAAAGGGTGACGGTGCGCGTCGTATGCCTTCCCCTGCCCAGTTTGCGGCTGACCTCGCCGACCTCGGGCGCAAAATGCGGATAGATATGACCGAGCACCGTGGATTTGCCCGCGCCGGAAACCCCCGCAAACGCCGATATTTTGCCCGCGCCGTCGTTTTTGACAAAATTGTGGAGAGCGTCAATATCGCCGCTGCCTTCGGTAACCGACACCGCAAAAGCCGTGTAGCCCGCGAGCCTGTATATGGCGGCAAGCTCGTCCGCCCGCTCGGGCGCAAGGTCACGCTTTGTCACTATTATCACCGGCTCGATTCCGTTGTGTTCGGCGACACAGGTCATTTTGTCGATGCTGATCGGCTGGGGATCGGGCTTTGCGGCCGCCGCGGTAATATAGAGCAGGTCGATGTTTGCGACCGGCGGCCTGACCAGCTCCGACCGGCGGGGATGAACTGCGGCAATAAACCCGTCGGACGCCGAACCGCGCGTGGCCGCTGTGCTTTTTTCCGCGACGCGCTTTTCGGCCAAACTCGCGGGGTCATATTCGACCGTCACCCTGTCGCCGACCAGCGGTGTGACGCCCTGATGCCTGAATACGCCTCTTGCCGGACAACGCAGCACCTCTCCGTCGTCACAGCGTACAGTGTAAAGACCGCCGACGGCGGCGGTTATAATTCCGTCAATTTGCTTCATAAAACGACAGTATTTATCACTTCTCTCCCTTCCTGCTTATATCTAATTGCACCGCTCCGCTACCTCTGCAAGGTCGGAGCCGGAAATGTTCTGGTATATCCGCAGCCCAAACTGCGGGATTACCGTTATAACATGCTCAAATATTTCCGATTGGATGTCCTCGAACCTGTCAAAATTAGTGGCGGCGGCAAAAGCATATATTTCAAGCGGGATGCCGTGCTCTGTCGGGTCGAGATACCTGACTTTTAGGAGCATGTCGCCCCGTATATCGGGGTTATTTTGCAGAAATCCGGTAAGATAGGCGCGCAGCGCGCCGAGATTTGTCGGCGGCGGCCCGCCCTGCGAGCCCGCTACGCTTAAGTACTCTTTGACATACGGCATTTTCCCGAGCCGCACAGCCAGCTCGTCGTCCACAAATCGCACGCTGCGCATGTCGATATTTACGGCGCGCTTGATTCGCCGGCCGCCTATCTCCCACATGCCGCGCCAGTTGTGAAACGACTCGCTCATAAGCGCGTGTGTAGGAACCGTGGTGATAGATTTGTCCCAGTTTTGCACCTTGACGGTGTGCAGGGATATATCGACAACAAACCCGTTTGCGTCCCGGGTCGGCATCTCTATCCAGTCGCCGATATGCAGCATGTCGTTTTCGGTAAGCTGAATGCTTGCGACAAAACCTAAAATGGTGTTTTGAAATATCAGCATCAGCACTGCGGTCGCCGCACCTATTCCGCCGAGTATCCACGCCGGCGACTTGTCGAGCAGCGCGCTTATACCGAGCACCGCGGCAATTATATATGAGGCGATTTTGATAACCTGAAGATAGCCTTTAATCGGGCGCAGCTTTGACATTTCATAGGTGCGATAGATGTCGTCTACCGCGTCGAGCAGCCGCCCGAAGGCAAGCAGCGACGCAAGCACGCAAACGAAGCCCGCAAGTCCGCGCACAAATGCCTCGCCCGGCCCGAAAGCCGGCGAAAAGAAATACAGCATCAGCGTCGGTATAAGCAGCACCAGCCGGTCGAAAACGCCGCGTGCATGAAATACGCCGGCCCACTTGACTTTGCTTTTCTTTGTTGCGGTGCCAATCAACATGAGCAGAGGCTTTTTTACGACAAAATAAGCCAGCGCGCAGCATAATATCGCAGCAAAAGCAACACCGGCACCTGCCAAACCCGCTGCCGCGGTTTCATCCATACCGGTACCTGCCAAAAAATTCGTAACTGTTTGGGTCAATCCTGTTTGCTCCACTTTTAAACCCTTTTGGGAAACGGCTATATTAATGTTTCAAGGTGTGTTATGCGTGACGTAGAGTATAACCGCGATGCAGCGGTCAGTTATGCCCATACCTGGGCATACAAGCGCAATCCCCGCTATGCCGATTTTGCCGGTATGGGGGGCGACTGCACAAATTTTGTGTCCCAGGCACTATATGCAGGCTCGGGCATAATGAACTACACGCCGACCTTCGGCTGGTATTATCGCAATATAAACGACCGAGCGCCGGCCTGGACGGGCGTGCAGTATCTTTATAATTTTCTAACAACAAACAAAGGCGTCGGGCCGGTCGCCGTCACCGCAGACCTCGGCACTGTCGAGCCCGGCGACGTGGTGCAGCTTTCGTTTGACGGCAGCCGCTTCGCGCACACCGCCATAATCGTGGCTGTGTCAGGCAGCCCGCCCACACCGGGCACGGTGCTTGTCGCCGCTCACGAGATAGACTGCGACTACCGTCCGCTCGACACATATATTTACCAGCGGGTGCGCTTTTTGCACATCACGCATGTCCGAAAATGGTAGCCTGCTATCCAGCTTCCTATAATATTATACCATTTTACCGCTTGCAGCGCAAGTCGGTACTTTAATTTCCTGCACCGCGATTTATGTGCCCGCGCTCGTTGACAAGTTTGCGCTGCAGTGTTATAATTATGCGACAATATCGGACAAGCAATCACTGCACAAAACAATAAACAGGCTCAAGGAGATAAAAATGGCTGATTTTGCAAGTTCGAGCGCAACGCTTGCCGAGGTGTGCGAGGCTACGGGCCTTTCGTACCGCGACATGGCGTATGCGACCTATGACGCATTTATAGCTGAATACTATCGGGACGGCGAGTTTACAAACGCCGATTTTTGGGACAACGCCGAAATTTTTGAAACAGTGGTCGACGCGTTTGAGCGCACCGGTGACGAGAAATTTCTCGCTCACATTCGCGAGATTTCGGCAGCCACGATAAAGAAAAACGGCAATAACTGGGCGCACAACATCTACAACGATGATATTATGTGGCTGGTTATCGCCTATACGCGTGCCTATATGCTCACCGGCATAGGCGAATTCCTCGATTATGCCAAAGAGAATTTTCACGTTGCGTGGGAGCGCTCCTATGACGACGCACTCGGCGGCGGGCTGTGGTGGCGCACCGACCGGCAGTGCAAAAACGCCTGCATCTGCGGCCCCGGCTCGATTGCGGCTTGCCTGCTCGGCAAAGTGACCGGCGACGAGCGGTATTTCGAGGGTGCAGCGTCGGTCATGGACTGGGTGTTCAAAACCCTGTTTGAACCCGACACCGGCCGGGTGTACGACTGCATCAACATCGACGGCTCGATAAACAGGTGGGCCTCGACCTACAACCAAGGTACATTCATCGGTGCATGCACTCTGCTCTGGGAGCATACCGGCGACGAAAAATACCTAAATTACGCAAAGAAAGCCGCCGATTTCGCGCTAAACGAGATGTATGCGGGCGGTGTCATGAACAACGAGACGGCCGGCGGCGACCTCATCGGTTTCAAGGGAATACTTACCCGCTGGCTGCGCAAGTTTGCGCTAAAGACCGACAGTCACGAGTATATCGACTGGCTGCGGCTCAACGCGGCGGCGGCCTGGTCGAACCGCAACAAAGACGGTCTTATATGGACGGCATGGGGCGACAAGACGAGCGACGATATTTCTGAGTATGACGTGTTCGGCATGAGCACCGCGGTCGCGCTCATGTTCAATTGCATAAAATAAGCAAAAATCCAAAGTCGGAGTACACATTTTCGTGCACTCCGACTTTTTTGTTTTACGATGTGCGGTTTTACGGCTCGTCACTGAGCATATCTGCGCTGCGCCTCCAAATTTTCAGTCCGGCAGCACAGACGGCGGCGCCCGAAAGCGACACTGCCATAAACGAGATTACGGTTACAGTCCAGCCGAACGATGACGAAATCAGCCCGATTGTCACACCAGAAAGTGAGGCAGCCGCATACGAGCAGAAGTTTAAAAATCCCGTCACCGACGAGGAGCGGTTGAGCCGGGCGAACCTGAACGGGATAAAGGTCAACAGCATCGAGTTTATACCCAGCATCGTCCCGCTGGTTATCGAAATCAAAAGCACCGCAAATATAGCGGGCACTATGCCGCGCACACCGGCTAGCGAGATGAACACAAGAGGGATAAACGAAATTGCGCTGATACCGAACAGCAGGGCGCAGGTGCCAAGCTCGTTGCGTATATAGCGCACGTTTATCATGCGCGCGAAATAAATGCCGGTTATATTTACTATGGGAAGCACGGTCGAAAGCGCCGCCACAGCCGCATCGTCCATGCCGAAATACTCGCTTATATATGATGGAACCCAAAGGTCGAGCCCGTCCTTGAGTATCCCGTTAAAAAGAATACCACCGATTGCAAAACAAAGACCCGTATAGAGTATTAATACCGGTAGACTTGCTTTTTTAAGCTTTGCAAGATGTTCGGGAAGCGGGGCGCTCTGCACCGCGTCCGGTGTATCAGTACGCTCGGGCGTACTTTGCGCGCCCTCGGTCGCTTTTTGGCGCGAAAGCGCGGTCATATTGATATAAAATATAGTTGACGCGGCGGCAAGAATAACGCCGCAGCCGAAAAAGGCGGCGCGCCAATCGGCAAATCCGAGCACGGCGGCACAAACCAAATATGACAGCACAGTACCGGTCGGTATAGAGACCGAGATTGCGACCCCGCCCGACTGACGCTCCTTTTCGCTTAACCCTTCCGAAAGGATGCGTATAGTCGGCGCCCATATCATCGAACAGAAAAACCCGTTTATACCCCATATTATCGGGAAGAATGCGGGCGTGCTGTTTGCACCCATGGCTATATTGGCGGCGGCGGCGCCCATCAGTCCGCCGGCTATCATATATTTGGGGTTTATGCGGTCGCCGAGCAGCCCGTTTATAAGCTGGCCGCAAGCGTAAGCCGCAAGGAATGCCGTCCCCGTCGTGCCGCCGAGCACCTTGTCGATTACCCCCGCCTCTATCATGCCCGGCATGCAGACCGAAAAGTTTTTACGCCCGATGTATATTGCCGAGTAAGCAAAAAAACAGAGCAAAAACAGTCGCCGGGATTCCCTGGAAAACACCGGTTTTCTCATAAAAGCTCCTGTCTGGGCGCTCGGTTTAACACAAAATTTGCCACCGGAAAAGTCGGAATATTACAGCGTCGGGCATCCGCGCGAGACTGCGCTGCTTTGTTTTTGTCTGTCATTTTACAGCTCCGCTTTGCAATTTGGGTTGATTAATATATTATGCAATAATTTGCCGGCAAATTCAAGGGGGAGTAAAAGAAAAGTCCCCGCGTGGGGGACGCTATTTCAATCTATCTCAACGCGATAGAGGCAACAAGAGACACCATGGAAAACAACAAAATTTTATATTAAAATACATTATCAAATGCAAATAGGCATAATCAATCAACTGGAAGTTTATACATATCTGATACGGGATCATTTAATGAAATTTCAATTACATCCTCGTTACTTTGTGGACTAATCATAAACTTTAACTCATAAAATCCGTCATTGTCAATGTCAGGCTTGGGAACTCCTTCATATTGGAAATCGCTAATCGATAATGTTGCATACAGCGTTTCCCCAGGCCTTATCATATTTGTATAATGTTCAACAGCCCATCCGTTTTCTTCGAGATCTTTTTTGTATTTTGTCTGATCAATTCCGCCAAATCCTGCATACTGCAATATTTCATAAGTCCCATCAACTTTAGTACCAATGACCATACATGTTACTCTAACAATACTTTCGCTATTGTTTGTTACTTTAAAGATGTCATTTGAATACAGAAATGTTACTTCGCCTACTTGAAAGAAACCATTATCCTTAATAACATCTCCTGATTGCAGCAAATATGGAGTAATACTTTTTTCATTGGTTTCATTATCACTTGTTTTTTCATTGTTGTTTGTTTTTTGATTGATATCTAAATAAAAGCTCGGCAATTTTTCAGGAAAAACAACTATTCTACACGAAGTATGTAATGAAACATTAAATAAAATTATTAAAATCGCAATTATCTTTTTATGCATTGTAACATCCTCCGAAAATATTTCCCCTATCCCACGTCCCCCGTGTGGGGGACGACGCTATCCTTTAGCCAAACAAAATCGGACGCGTATGATTTCAACCCACGTCCCCCGTGTGGTGCGCAAATGCAAGCGACGACAGCGTCTTTCCCCCACCGGTCGGGACGGTGAGTCTGTATATTCCCCGCTCACCCTCCGCCGCCGCGCGGCAAGCGGCGAGAATTTCGGCGCGTTTTTGGTTTATCGGGCCGGCGGCACCGGCAAATTTCGACCGCATGTGCGCGTCAAACCGCGCTTTGAGCGTCGGAATATCCTCCCCACTTATGCGGCTGATCTTGCCGTCCGACATAAAATGCTCGGTATCGAGGAAATCCGCGTCCACGAGCGCCGAAAACAACATGCGCCCGAGAAACTGCAGGCTGTAATTATTTTTGAACTCCTTCGGCAGCGCCGCTTGAGTGCCTATCGGCCCAAGCTCACTTTCATAAGCGCCGAAATCAAATACCATCTTTTCCCGGCGGTTGTACTTGCCGAAAAAAGTACCGCTGTCTTCAGGCGAATTACGCGAGCCGGTGTCTGGAAGCCCGCTGTGATGTCCCGCTATCGCATGGGCGAGCATTATATATACAGGGTCGCGTGTCTCAAATCCTTTTTTGGCAAGCAGGTATGCGCCGGCAGACGAGTGCTCGTACTGAATGCCGCTGCCGTCCAGCCGCGCCTGAAACGTGCTTGTGTATTTTCCGTCGTCGTGATGCAGTCCAATTGTCCTGCCGTACTCTGAAAACCCGAAAGCGCCGGCAAATTGCCCTGCACGCTCCGCTACGCCCATCGCGTGCTCTTTCATGCTTTGTTTTCTGCCGTCTTCAGACTTGCGAGCGTAATATGTCATTTTGCATCACCAACACCCTCTTTACAAATTTTAATTTATACATAATGATACCAACGATGTACATACATGTCAATAGTTGTCAGGGTCCGAAATGTTTTGTAAAATAAAGGGCTGCTTTCGCAGCCTTCAAAATTTTGATATGCGGGTTTTTCAAGCAGTGAGCATATTGCTCCTGCCTTTTCAAGGCAACCGTAGTAGATATTCACTCAACGACAAGTCGCAGGCAAGCGTAAACGCATTGCCGACGTTGTCATAAATAATGTCTTTCATCTGCGCTGCGCGTGTAATTGATTTTGAACGCGGTCTGATAATACGCCGGAAACACTGAAAAGCCGCAAACCGGTTGTTTCTCGGTTTGCGGCCTATAATTTCACTTTATCATTCCCATTCAATTGTTGCCGGCGGCTTGCCGGTGATGTCGAACACGACGCGGCTGATTCCCCTCACCTCGTTTACGATACGTGATGCGGTGCGCGCAAGCGTGGCGTGCGGGATGCGCGTATAGTCACAGGTCATAAAATCGGTAGTTGTAACCGCGCGCAGAGCAAGCACATACGCATAAGTGCGCCCGTCCCCCATAACGCCTACCGAACGGGTGTTGGTAAGCACCGCGAAATACTGGTCGGGCTTCTTTTTCAACTTGTCGAACTCGGTGCGGCATATATAGTCGGCCTCGCGCAAAATATCGAGTTTTTCGCGCGTCACCTCGCCGATTATGCGGATTGCAAGCCCCGGGCCGGGGAATGGCTGGCGCTCGACAAACGCATCGGGCAAACCGAGCCTGCGGCCCAGCTCGCGTACCTCGTCTTTAAACAGCCCTCTCAGCGGCTCTATGATGCCCTCGAATCCTATCTCCTCGGGCAGGCCGCCGACATTGTGGTGGCTTTTTATTTTCGCCGATTTGCCGACGCCCGACTCGACAACGTCCGAGTAAATTGTGCCCTGCGCAAGGAAGTGTATCTCGCCAAGTCGTTTCGCCTCTTCCTCGAACACCGCCACAAACTCCGCGCCGATTAGCTTGCGCTTCTGTTCAGGGTCGGTCACGCCTGCAAGCTTTGCAAGGAAGCGGTCGGCGGCGTCAACGCGTATAAAGTGCAGATCACGGCCGGAAAACGCGGCCTCGACCTCGTCAGACTCGTTTTTGCGCATGAAACCGTGGTCAACGAAAATGCAGGTGAGCTGGCCGGGCACCGCTCGCGACAAAAGCGCCGCGCAGACCGACGAGTCCACTCCGCCCGACAGCGCGAGCAGCACACGCTTGTCCCCAACCCGCTCGCGAATCTCGGAAACTGACTGCTCTATATAGTCGTCGATGCTGTAGTCGCCCGTCGCGCCGCAGACATCGAAAAGGAAATTGCGCAAAATCTCCTGACCTTCGTCGGTGTTTTTGACCTCGGGATGAAACTGCAGCGCATAGAGCTTTCTCTCCACGTTTCCACAAGCCGCAATAGGGCAGGTTTTGGTCTTGCCGAAGCATTCAAATCCCTCCGGCAGGGTTTTCACACGGTCGTGATGGCTCATTAGCACCATCGGTCGGGTATCTATACCCCTAAACAGCACACAATTTTCGTCAAGCTCCGCCTTGACGCGCCCATATTCGCCCTGCTCGCCGCGGGTGACCTCGCCGCCCAGCATGTGACACATGAGCTGCATACCGTAACAAATGCCGAGCACCGGTATGCCCAGCTCAAACAGCCTCGGGTCGGCTGTCAGTGCGTCATCTTCATCGACGCTGCTCGGCCCACCCGTCATTATTATGCCAATGGGGCGGGACGCTGTAATTTCGTCAAGTGTTGCGTTGCCCGGCAAAATTTCGGAATATACGCCGAGCTTGCGTATGCTCTGTGCGATAAGTTCTTTATACTGCCCGCCGAAATCGAGCACCACTACGGTTTGCTTGTGACCTGTCATAAGTTTCTCCCTAAAACCAAATTAAACCCGCTTTGCCGAAGCGGGGAGCGAAATAACTTTAAAATCCGGAGCGGTGGTCGGGCACGTCAACATACCCTATCCACCGCGATTTTACAAAAAAGCATAAATGAATGGGCATGGGCAGCCCCAATTCTGTCCGCAATTGTCTTTTGATTAAAGCTCTATTATCGCGTCGCGCTCGGCGCCGACCGAAATGTATTTAATAGGACACTCGACGGCGCGCTCGATAAAATCCACATACTCACGCGCCTCGGCCGGCAGCTCGGACAGCTTGCGACATCCCGATATATCGGTTTTAAAACCTTTGAAATATCTGAAAACCGGCTTTGCTCTCACCAGTCTGTCGCCGGCCGGAAACTCGTCCGTTATCTCGCCGTCGATGTTATATGCGACGCAGACCGGAATCTCGTCCATGTATGAGAGCACGTCAAGTTTTGTCAGCGCAAGCTCGCCGGCGCCTTGGACTTTTACACCGTATTTCGAGGCAGGCACGTCAAATGCGCCGACCCTGCGCGGACGTCCGGTAGCCGCACCATACTCGCCGCCTGCCTTGCGGAGCGTCTCCGCCTCCGCACCGAACAACTCGGCAGTAAACGGGCCGCCGCCCACACAGGTAGAGTAGGCTTTCATGATGCCTATGACCTTGTCCGGCCTTAAAGCCGGCACACCGGCGCCGATTGGCGCATAGGCGGCGATGTTGTTCGACGACGATGTGTAGGGATAGATACCGAAGTCGATGTCGCGCAGCGCGCCAAGCTGCGCCTCAAACAGTATGTCGCGCCCGCCCTTTGCCGACTCGTACAGATATTTGCCCGTATCGCAAATAAACGGCAGCAGCGGATTTCCCCAGCGCTCGAGCCATTCCATCGTCTCGTCGACCGAGACAGGCTCGGCTTTGTATGCACCCGCAACAGTAAGGTTCTTCCATTCAAGCAGCGCCGTAATCTTGTCGCGCAGCGTACCGGGCGAAAGGAGGTCGCCCATGCGGATGCCCTTTTTCATATATTTGTCGGAATAGACGGGGGCTATACCCCGCCTTGTCGAGCCGTACTGCCTTTCGGCGAGCCGCTCTTCCTCGAGGATATCAAGCAGCCTGTGGAAGGGAAAGCAGATTGTTGCTCTGTCGCTGATTTTGAGATTGTCCGGCGCGATTTTGATGCCCGCCGAAGCCAGCCTTTCCATCTCCTCGCCGAGGTGCTGGATGTCAATCACCATGCCGCCNNAGGTCGACCATGCGGCCCTTTCCTTCATCGCCCCAGTTAATGCCGACAATTGCGCAAAGCATTAATTTTCCCTCGCAATACTAAAAGGCTGAAAACAAGCTAAACCCTGACTTCGGTTTCCGCTTCGGGCAGGTCGTACTCCGATAGTTTTGCTCGAATCTTTTTCACATATTCCTCGGTCTGCTCGCGCGCAAAGCCCGTGTATTTTTCGGGGTCAAGCAGCTCTGAAAGCTCGCTTTCGGTGAGCCCGAACCGGCTGTCGGCTGCGATACGTGCGATAAGGTCATTCGGTGTACCCTCGGCTTTTGCGGCTCGACCGGCCGCGACCGCATGCTCGCGGATAGCCTCGTGCAGCATCTGCCGGTCGCCGCCCTTTTTGACGCAGTACATCAGGATGTTTTCGGTTGCGATAAACGGCAACTCTTCATTGAGATGGCGCTCTATCATTTTAGGATAGACCGTCAGGCCCGAAATTACACTCTTGTAAAGACCCAGTATTGCGTCGACCGCGAGAAAAGCCTCGGGAATGCTGATGCGCTTGTTTGCCGAGTCGTCGAGCGTGCGCTCAAACCACTGTGACGACGCTGTCATCGCGGGGTTAAGCGCGTTTACAATCACATAGCGCGAAAGTGACGCTATGCGCTCGCTGCGCATTGGATTGCGTTTGTATGCCATCGCCGACGAGCCGACCTGCTTTTCTTCAAAAGGCTCGTCGACTTCTTTAAGATGCGACAGCAGTCTTATATCGCTCGAGAACTTATATGCGCTCTGGGCTATGCCGGACAGCACAGTCATTACCATGTAGTCGACTTTGCGCGGATAGGTCTGACCGCTGACGTCGTATACTCCGTCAAAGCCCATTTTCTCGGCTATCTTGCGGTCAAGCTCGCAGACTTTTTCAATGTCGCCGCCAAACAGCTCGCGAAAGCTGGCTGCCGTACCCGTCGCGCCGCGGCAGCCGAGCAATTTTAGGCTCTTTACGGCACGGTCAGCCTCCTCAAGGTCAAATGCAAGGTCCTGCAGCCACAGTGCCGCGCGTTTGCCCACCGTTGTGGGCTGGGCAGGCTGGAAATGCGTGAAGGCAAGCGTCGGCAGCCCCTTGTATTTTTCGGCAAAATCGCAAAGCGAGCGCATCACCGAAACAAGAAGCGCACGCACGCGGTTCAGCGCATCGCGCATTATGATTATATCGGTGTTGTCTCCCACAAAGCAGGAAGTCGCGCCAAGGTGTATGATAGGCTTTGCTTTCGGGCACTGCACGCCATAGGCATAGATATGCGCCATCACGTCATGGCGCACCTCGCGCTCGCGCGCCTCGGCGACGTCGTAGTTTATATCGTATATATGAGCTTTAAGCTCGTCAATCTGCTCCTGTGTAATGTCAAGCCCCAGCTCTTTCTCGCTTTCTGCAAGCGCGACCCACAGCTTGCGCCAAGTCGAAAACTTTATATCCTGCGAGAAAAGGCGCTGCATCTCCCGGCTCGCATAGCGCTCCGAAAGCGGACTGACGTAACTTGAATATTTGTCATGCAAGGACACTTTGCAACCTCCGCAAAACCTCGCGATATGCGCCAAGCATATCGCCCATATCTCGGCGGAAACGGTCTTTGTCAAGTTTGCTGTTTGTTTCCGCATCCCACAGCCGGCATGAATCGGGGGATATTTCGTCGCATAATATTATGCCGTCTCCCGAGCGCCCGAATTCAAGCTTGTAGTCGACGAGCTTAATCCCGCATTTTGCAAACAGCTCGCAAAGCAGCTCGTTTACGCGCAGGGCTACCGAACGCATATAGTCAAGCTCGTCCTGCGTCGCAAGCCCGAGCGCGGTTATCTGGCTGTCGTTTATCATCGGGTCGCCCAGCTCGTCGCTTTTCAGCGAAAACTCGGTTGTGGTATTACGCAGCGGCGTGCCCTCCTCGACACCGTACTTTTTTGAAAAGCTGCCGGCAGCGATATTGCGTACTATGACCTCGACCGGCACGATCTCGACACGCTTTACCTCAATTGTAGTCGGGTCGATTACGCGGACAAGATGGGTTTTAACGCCGTTTTTCTCAAGATAGTCATAAATGAGGTTGGAGATGGCGCAGTTTAGCTCGCCTTTCCCTTCAAACTCCTCTTTTTTAAGACCGTTGAGTGCCGTGGCGGTGTTTTTGAACTTGATTATATAGGTGTCGGGCGAGCCGCTCTCGTACACCTGTTTAGATTTGCCCTCGTAGAGCAGATTCATGCTGTGATTGCCCCCGTCATTTACAGATATAAGATAATTTTTAACATCTTTACCTTGTTATTATACCACTGCGCGCGCGACTTTGTCAACGCAGCAAGAAATACAAACCTTTGCGCCGAAAACGGCCGAAAAATAACAAGGCAAACGGAAACCGCCGCTTCCGTTTGCCCTTTTTTATGTTTTATGCCTTTTCAAGCGCCTGTGCAATGTCTGCGATGATGTCCTCCACATTTTCAATGCCCACCGACAATCGGATGAGATCGGGACCCACACCGGCTGCGACGAGCTGCTCGTCGGTAAGCTGGCGGTGGGTAGTGCTTGCGGGGTGCAGAACGCAGGTGCGCGAGTCGGCGACATGCGTTTCAATCGATATAAGCTGAAGGCTGTCCATGAAGCGGGTTGCCGCCTCGCGTCCGCCGCACACGCCGAACGAAAGCACGCCCGACGTTCCTGCCGGCATATATTTTTTAGCAAGTGCGTGGTATTTGTTTTTCTCAAGACCCGGATAGTTTATCCACGAAACCTTTTTATGTCCCTCGAGAAAACGCGCGACGGCTGTCGCGTTTTCGCAGTGGCGGGGCATGCGCACATGCAGCGACTCCAGCCCGAGATTGAGATAAAATGCGCTTTGCGGCGACGGGATGGAGCCGAGGTCGCGCATGAGCTGCACCGTCGCCTTGGTTATATAGGCGGTGCGCCCGAAATCTTTTGTATAGCTTACGCCGTGATAGGACTCGTCGGGCTGGACGAGGCAGGTGAACTTGTCGCCGTGCGCCTCCCAGTCAAAGTTACCACTGTCGACAATCGCGCCGCCGATAGCGCAGGCATGCCCGTCCATGTATTTGCTTGTCGAGTGAGTGACAATATCGGCACCCCACTCTATCGGGCGGCAGTTTATGGGAGTGGGAAAAGTGTTGTCGACAATAAGCGGCACACCGTGTGCGTGGGCGACGCGCGCGAACTTCTCTATGTCCAGCACAACAAGCGAGGGATTTGAAAGGCTTTCGGCAAACATCGCCTTTGTATTGGGGCGAAACGCCGCCGAAAGCTCGTCCTCCGAGGCGTCGGGGTCGACAAATGTAACGTCTATCCCCATGCGCTTCATGGTTACGGCGAGCAGGTTTAAGGTGCCGCCATATATTGCCGAGGACGAAACTATATGGTCGCCGGCACAAGCGATGTTAAACAGCGCGAAAAAGTTTGCAGCCTGCCCTGACGAGGTAAGCATGCCGGCATGTCCGCCCTCAAGCTCCGCAATTCTGGTGGCGACGGCGTCGTTTGTGGGGTTTTGCAGGCGCGTGTATATATACCCCGGCGACTTGAGGTCGAATATCGCGCCCATCTGCTCGGAACTCGAGTATTTAAATGTAATAGACTGATATATAGGGAGCTGGCGCGGCTCGCCGTTTCCCGGCGTGTAGCCTGCATGCAGGCATTTTGTTTCAATTTTACTCATTTGCTCTCGCCTTTCAGTGCAGCCGGGCGGGTATTGCACCCGCCCCAGCTTGTTTTTTATTTCGGAGGGGCACCGAGGGCGCGATCTAAACATCTCGTCCGTTCCCCCGGGTTAAGGCGCAATCAAAATGCGCCGTCTGCCCCTGGAAACTTAGAATTTATAGCTGTCCTTCAGCGTCACTATGCGGTTGAATGTGTTGGGATGTTTGGTGTCGCGGCAGAAATAGCCCGTCCGGACGAACTGGAACTTGTCGCCCGGCTCACAGTCCGCCAGCGACGGTTCGACCTTGGCGTCGGCTATCTTGACGAGCGAGTCGGGATTTATATAATCTGTGAAATCCTTGCCTTCCGGAATATCTCCCACGTTCGGGACAGTGAAGAGCTTGTCGTAAAGCATAACATCGACCGACGCTGCGTGTTTTGTAGACAGCCAATGTATTGTGCCCCTCACTTTGCGCCCGTCGGCGGGCATGCCGTTGCCTGTCTCAAGGTCTGCGGATACGAGCACCTCGGCTATGCTGCCGTCAGGATTTCTTTTGATGTCTTCAAACTTGACTATATACGCACCCATCAGGCGCACCTCGCCGCCGGGCTTGAGACGATGGTACTTTGGCGGCGGGTTTTCTGAAAAGTCGTCGCGCTCGATATAAAGCTCGCGTGTAAACGGCAGCTCTCTTGTACCGGCGTCGGGGTCGCCCGGATTGTTCGGCAGGCTGAAATACTCGACCTTGTCCTCCGGATAGTTTATAACCGTCACTTTAATCGGGTCGAGCACCGCTATGCGGCGGGGCGCCGTGGCGTTTAGTTCCTCGCGGATACAGTGCTCGAGCAGCTCAATATCGACTATGCTGTTGGTTTTGGAAATTCCGGCGCGGCGTATAAACTCGAATATCGCCGACGGTGTATAGCCCCTGCGGCGCAGCGCGCACAGCGTCGGCATGCGCGGGTCGTCCCATCCGTCGACATGGCCTTCGAACACCAGCCTGCGCAGGTAGCGCTTGCTCATCACCGTATAGGTCATATTGAGCCGCGCAAACTCTATCTGACGTGGCTCCGGCCGGAAAACTCCTATGTTTTTTATCACCCAGTTGTAGAGAGGGCGGTTGTTTTCAAACTCGAGCGAGCAAAGCGAGTAGGTAATCCCCTCCATCGCGTCCTGAATGGGGTGGGCATAGTCATATAGCGGGTAAATGTGCCACTTTGTGCCCTGTCTGTAGTGAGGCGTGTTTTTGATGCGGTATATGGCGGGGTCGCGCAGGCAGAGATTGGGCGACGCCATGTCTATCTTGGCGCGCAGAGTGCGCGAACCCTCGGGGAACTCGCCGTTTTTCATGCGCTCGAACAGGTCGAGGTTTTCCTCAACCGAGCGGTTGCGCCACGGGCTTTCGCGGCCCGGCGTGGTGAGCGTGCCGCGATACTCGCTTATCTCCTCCGGCGAAAGGTCGCAAACATACGCAAGCCCTTTCTTTATAAGAAGCACCGCATATTCATAGCACTTGTCGAAATAGTCGGAGCCGTAATATACTCCCCCACCGTACTCCGATTCCTCGTCGGGGCAGGCGCCCAGCCAGCACAGGTCGCGGTAAATTGCCTCGACATATTCGGGGTCCTCTTTTTCGGGGTTGGTGTCGTCATAGCGAAGGTTGAACTTTCCGCCGTACTTTTTGGCGGTCATGTAGTTTATATAAATCGCCTTTGCGGAGCCGATGTGCAGGTATCCGTTCGGCTCCGGCGGAAAGCGCGTGTGAACATAGTCACGCCAGCCGTTTTCTTCTGAGGGGCCGGCGGCAAGTTCGGCGTCGATTATATCGTGTATAAAGTTGGAGGCAATCTCTTCCATAGCAAACTCATTTACTCCTGTTCACTTGTATACGTTTTAATTTCTGTCACGCGAAATGTCTCGGCAGTCCCCGCTTTTATGAGCCTGAAAAGCAGATAACCGACAAAGCCGCCGAGCGAGTTGAGTAAAACGTCGTCCACATCGGTCATGCGGGCGGGCTGCGTAAGCTGGCAAAGCTCGACCGCAGCCGAAAAACCGGCCGATAAAAGCACGGCTTTTTGCCATGATGCACCCCGCCACAGCAGCGACAATAGAAACCCGAACGGCACAAACAGCGCTATGTTACCGAGTATGTTTATCCATGCCGCCGCGGGCTTGCCCGCAAAACAGCCGTAAAACATATCGTATGCAAATCTAAACGGTATTAAATTTACGGTTTCGGTGAGCTGTTCGGATGCCGCCGGCGTGCCGAGCACCGTTACGGAGGCTATACCTCCGCAGTACATGATAAACAGCGAGGCGCCGATTTCATGTGCCCGCGTCGTGGTAAGATTCAGCTTTCTGTGCCGCAGCGACGCAAATCCCCGCACAAAAAGTGCAAGCGGCAAGGCCATAATCATCCCGCTGGCGACGGGGAGAATATACGCATTGATTATATACATATTTTAAGTTTTCGGGCTTCCCGCCCTTCAATCAAGCGACGAAACAAACTCCCGCACGCGTGCTATAACCCTTTCTTTGCCGAGCAGCTGCATTATATCGTATAAATCGGGGGAGTTCACCCTGCCGGTTACGGCAACGCGTAAAAACATCGCTATGTCGCCCACATGACCGCCATAGCTTTCGGGCGACTGCCTGTAGAGTTTGACTTCGGGTGCATAGCCCAGCTCCGAGGCAATAACTTTGAGCTTGTCAAACCAAACCGTCCGGTCGTCCGACTCGTCATAGCTCTCCATAAAGCGCTCGAGCGCTCGTCGGATGTCCGCAGTTTCAAACGAGCCTTCTATTTTTTCCTCGACGTTAAAGAACCGGTCATAGAAAAACGACAGATAAGGTTTTACATCCGACCATTTTGCAAAATCCTTGCGGGGCTTTTTGCCGCCGCGGCCGATGGCAAATATCGCTTTTGCATAATCCGGGTCGCGGGCAAGCTCCTCATAAAGCTCGCGGTCATGGTCGACTGCCCAATCGGTGACCTCTTTGTAAACCTCGTCGGCTGTCATGCGGGATATTATCTCGCGTCCGATGTCGTTGAGCTTGTCGAAATCGAACAGACAACCAGACGGGCTGAGCTTCTTTATGCTGAACGGGAATTCCGTGTAGTGACTGTCCGGGTGTTTCATCCGCCACTCCTCGTAATTCGAGTTGAGCAGCGTCATCAGGTATTCAATTGTCACAATGACAGGATAACCGCTCCGGTAAAAATACTCAAGTCCGAACTCGGGGTCTTTGCGTTTGGACAGCTTGCGCTTTTTGCCCGTTTCCTCGTCGATTTTGAGCACCTGCGCGGTGTGAACGTATTTCGGCATCTTATGTCCGAGCGCACGGAACAGCTCGATGTGCAGGGGCAGGCTGGGCAGCCAGCTCTCGTCGCGCACGACGTGGGTGGTGCGCATCAGATGGTCGTCGACGGCATGCGCGAAATGGTAGTCGGGGATGCCGTTTGACTTCAATATGACGTGGTCGATAAAGTTCTCGGACACGTCGATTGTGCCCTTGACGAGGTCGGTGAATTTAAAGCTTTTGCCCTCAACGCCCTCGGATCGCAGGCGCAGCACAAACGGCGTGCCCTTCGCCAGCTCCGCTTTTATCTGCTCGATGTCGGCATCGCGCCATTTTGCCCATTTGCCGTAGTAGCCGGGAGTCAGCTTTTGCGCTGTTTGCTCCTCGCGTATGCGGTCAAGCTCCTCGTGTGTGCAAAAGCACGGATATGCCTTGCCCTCGCGCACAAGCTGCTTTGCGTATGTCTGGTATATTTCGCGGCGCTGCGACTGCCTGTAGGGGCCATAATCGCCTTTGTCGCCGTCTTTTGTGGCGCCCTCGTCGAAATGGATGCCGTATTTTGCGAGCATGTCGATTATAAGCTCCGTGCCGCCTTCGACCTCGCGTTTCGAGTCGGTATCCTCAATGCGGAGATAAAACACTCCGTCCGATTGATGCGCAAGTCGCTCGTCAATCAGCGCGCTGTATATGTTGCCCAGATGTATAAATCCCGTGGGCGACGGCGCAAATCGGGTCACTTTCGCCCCCTCGGGCAGATTGCGCGGAGGATAGCGCTTCTCCATGTCCTCCGGCAGGGTTTTTATGTGCGGATACAGCAGCTCCGCAAGTTCGAGATTTTTATCGTCAGCCATTTCAATCCTCCGGTTATTGTGCTTTGCGGAGTGACTTTCCGCATGTGAAAATTACCACTTTAAGTACATGTTCGCCTTGCGTTCGTGTGACAAGGTCGTGGACGGGCCGTGACCGGGATATACGCGCCAGTCGCCTTCAAGCCCGGATATTTTAGCAAGCGACCGTTTGAGCGTCGCAAAACCTCCGCCCGCAAGGTCATACCGGCCTATGCTCTCCCTGAAAAGCGTGTCGCCGGAGAGCATGATGTTTTTGCCCTCGCCGCGGATGAGATAGCACACCGAGCCGGGCGTATGCCCCGGAGTGTGCAGCACCTCTACCGTCGTGTCCCCAAGCGTTATTTTGTCGCCGTCCGACAGGACATGCTCCGGCGGGTCAAGTTGCTCGTCCCCCGTGCCGATAAACCTTGCCTGCGACAGCGCAGGGTCGGAAAGCATGTTTACGTCGCCCGCGTGGATATAAACCGGGGCACCCGCACGTCTGCGCAACTCTCCGAGCGCGCCGGTGTGGTCGGCATGTCCATGCGTGAGAAGTATCATCTTGCACGTCACGCCCAGGCGGCTCAGCTTTCCGTGAATATACGCGGCGTCATATCCGGGGTCGACGACCGCAGCGGTCTTTGTATTCTCGTCGATAATAAAATAACAGTTTGTCCCAAGCGGGCCAACCGGAAATATTTTGAGTTTCATAAGTCTTATTTTAACCGTTTTTATCCTTATAATGTACTATTATATCATGTGCCGGCTGCATTGTCTACAGCTTTATATCCAGGCAGTAAATTTTAATCGTATTTTATTGTCGAAACGTCTGCGGCGTGGTATAATTAGTGGTATAATTGATCGAAAACATTTCAAAAAAGGAGGCACTGTCGTGAAAAGCGACGGAAAAAGCGCCCCGCAAAAGCTCATATCTGTCCTGTCGCTGGTCACGGCGGCAACCGTTATCATCGGAATAACGCTTTTAAACGTATGGGGCGCCGGCGGCAACGAGCCGACCACATTTGTCGGCGACGAGCCGTGGTATGTCGAAAGCCAAAGCCGCTATAAATGGCAAAAGATTTTCGGGAAAATATATGTTCCGGTGACGATTTTCTATGAGCTGGGCTATGAAATTCGGACAAGCTCAAAATCGGTCACCATCGCGTCGCCGTCGGGCACAAAATATATTTCGTTTTCAACGGTGGACAATGAAAAGGCATACACACCCGAGCGCAAGGAGTTTTATCTGAAGTCATATTGGCTCGCGCATGCGGTGCTCGGCGTTCCGGTGTCGGAGGTGTGCGAGTATTTCGGTCTTACTTTTGAAATGTACCCGACGGGCACCAGAAACGAATCGGACGCAAAGGCAATTCGCATATCGGACGGCAGAAACAAATATTCTTTCACCGAGCTGCTGAAAATCTACAACCCTTCGCTTTTGCCGCCGTCCACCGTATCACCGCCCGAGACCACCCGCCCACCCGAGATGCCGGCGCGCGCCTATCTGATTTACCTTACATTCGAGGATGCGCCCAACCAGCACACCGAACAAATCCTCGATTTGCTTGACGAATACGGCTACAAGGCGACCTTTTTCCTAAACGGCGACGCGCTCGAGACCTATGCCGACACCGTGCAGCGCATCATAGCGTCCGGCCACTCAATCGGCCTTCACACCATGACGCGGGACAGCCGCCACTTTGCTCGCGATATATGGAACTTCATTGACGAATTGAGAGAGGAAAACGAGCTTCTCTACAGGCTTTTCAAGGTCACAAGCCGGCTTGTGAGGGCGCCCGACGGCTCGCGCACACGCTCGTTTGTGATAAGTCCGGAGGAAGGCGAGCTTATCGAAAGCCTCGGCTATGTAATCTGGGACTTCAATGTCGACACATACGACGGTTACGGATACTCTGTTCAGCGCGTTATAGACAACGCTATAACCGGCATAGTAAAGCACGAGGTGCCCGTATTGCGTTTTCACAGCAACACAACAACCGTAAGGGCGCTTCCCTCGGTGCTCGAGTATATAAAAAGCCACTCCAACCAGTTCTCGGTCGCGCCTATAACGCCGGCATCGAAAAGCGTTTCGTTTGTCGGATAAAAAGCAAAGCGAAAACCGCCCGGACAATGCGCTCCGGGCGGTTCTTTGTCTTTTCCTATGTAGTTTTCTGCTTGTGGCCTTGCGGCTTATAACGCTTATCCGACCACGAGCAGGCGCCCGAGCGCATTGTTTTCAATCGCATTGTTGACAGCAGGCAGAAGGCGCTCAAAAGCGCGGATGTTATAGTCTGTGTCGCCGCAATACAGCCTTGCCGCGCATTTGCGCAATATAGAGGCGCGCTCCTCGGGGCTAAACGACAACAGCAGCTTTTGAGCCACGTCGATGTCGTCGTCGGTAAGCGCAAGCGTACCGTGCTCTTTTTTAAGATAATCGGCAAAAAGCGCGTTCAGCAGCGCAAGCGTGTAGATGTTTACAATCGGCGCGTCGTAACTTTCGCCGAGCACATCACAAAAGCGCTTGTAGAGCGAGGCTATCGCAAGCTGCCCGAAATCAAGGCAGAATTTGTTTTCGCTGCATAGATTGATCAGGTAGCTTTTAAGATAGTGTATGCCGATTGCACCTACCACCGGCACCGCAAGCGGGTAATCGAGCATGGTGTCTTTATATCTTCTGTTGCGACGCTTGCGTTCGGGGGGAGGATTTAAGCGGTGTGGCGCAAATTTTATGTCATAGCCGCGCAGCAGCTCCGGTATCGCTGTATCGAGCGCATTGTTGTACTCATAGTTTGGCACGTTTACTCTCATCCGACGCGCCTTGACAAGCAGGCTGGTGGTTTCAAACACCAGCAGCTTCACCGACTGAAGTCCTTTAACATACAAAACATCGGGGGTTTTCGTGCGTATCTCTTCCAGCGCGGTGTAGTGGTTTCCGAGCGAAAGCAGATATGCGTCGATGTTATAGGTCAGCGCAAGCGCAAGCTCGCTTGCCGTTTCAGCCATGACAGAAGTGGACTCGCCCTGCGTATACATTGAAATCATTTCGCCGAGCTGTTTATACAGCCCGAACTGTAGGTTTTGGTATTCTTCGCCCGTCATCGCGCCGCAGCGCACGCCTTCTTCAGCAAGTGAGCTGAGATACGCGCTGTTTCTTATGTTCTTTGGGTTGAGTTCGGGCTGTTTTCTTTCAATCCCGTAATTCATTATATATCTCCCTCTGTTTCGGGATAGGAGTCGTAATTATTGCCGGGATCGAGTGTCATGTCCCCGCGCTCGTTTTTGATGTATCTCAGCAACGTTTCGAGGTCGCGTCCCGCTAGAAGTTCGGTCGAGCCGTGGCATGGGCCTTCAAACAGCTCGTACATTACATCTATCAGGTCGTTGTCGGAAATCTTGTCCCGCGACTCCGTCTTATAATAGTAAAAAATATCAAGTAGCTCACCGAGCGTCTGGGCATAGTTCTGCGAGTTGAGATATACCGAAGTGCAGAACTTGTCGATTATCTGCAAGATTGCGCCGGAGCCAAGCTCTATTCGCTCGTTATCCCGCAACGAACGATTCCGGACATCAACCAGCTCCCTTGCTTGGCGCTCGGTTAGCACCAGTCCGTATTCCGCAGTCTTTTCGTTGACAGCGAGCAGATCTTGCGTTATCGCGGCGTTCTCAAGTTGCCGGAGCTCGCCGCCGGCACCCATAAATATTGAAATCTGCGCAGACATCTTGCGCGCCCCCCTTCAAAAGGCTTTTGAAAACCGCGATTTTTTTGTGCAAAATGGAGTTGACAACACAGCGCTGCGGTGATATAATACAGAATATAAATGAAGTGGTCGGTCAAAATGCAAATTTCGACCGGTTTCTTCATTATATTTAAATTATACTGTATTATATCATATATATTTGAATAATTCAAGAACGACGGCCCTTTTTTGAAAAATTCCAAGCGGCGCGGGACATGTCCAAAGCGAATACTCCGCACAGAGAGCGGTCGCCGGTGCAGCGCACCGAAGCTGAAAGCGACGCCGAGCAATGCGAGGATACCACCCGCGTGTCACAACCGAATAATAATGAGTGAAAAGTACGGGTGGAACCGTGCGGAAACCAAACAAACAAAACCTGTTTCCTCACCCCGGGCAGTGCGCGCCAGCGCATACTGATCCGCGGTGAGTTTTTTTATACCCCTATTTTATAAGGAGGAGTCTGAGAATATGAAAACGGCGTATGAAATACTAAAAGAAAACGGACAAATCAGCCGTGCAGTGCTTGCGGCGTCGGTTAACGGCGAGCTTTGCGATCTTACGGCCGAAGTGCCCGACGGCGCGGAGGTGAAGCCGGTTACCTTCGAGGACGACGGAGGCAAAAAAGTATTCTGGCACACCTCCTCCCATGTGCTTGCCGCGGCAGTAAAGCGTCTTTATCCCGAGGTGAAGCTTACCATCGGCCCGGCAATAGACAACGGTTTTTACTATGACTTCGATGCCGGCGACATGTCGTTTACACCAGACATGCTCGAAAAAATCGAAGCCGAAATGAAAAAAATCATAAAAGAAAACCCCCTCGAGGAGCGCTTTGTGCTGCCCCGCGACGAGGCAATCAAGCTCATGGAGGAGCACGGCGAGCCGTATAAAGTGCTGCTTATAGAGCGTTTGCCGGAGGGCGAGGAGATTTCGTTCTATCGCCAGGGCGAGTTTATAGACCTTTGCTCCGGCCCGCATCTTTATTCGCCCGCTCCGATCAAGGCATTCAAGCTGATTCAGTGCACGGGCGCGTACTGGGAAGGCGACTCGAAAAACAAGATGCTCCAGCGCATATACGGCATATCCTTCCCCGAAAAGGCCATGCTCGAAGAGTACCTGCAAAAGCTTGAGGAGGCCAAAAAGCGCGACCACCGCAAAATAGGTCGGGAGATGGATCTGTTCGACATCTTCGAGGAAGGGCCCGGTTTCCCCTTCTTCTTCCCCAAGGGAATGGTTTTGCGCAACCTGCTTGAGGACTATTGGCGCCAGATTCACCGCGAGGCGGGCTATGAGGAGATAAAAACCCCGGTCATACTCAGCCGCAAGCTGTGGGAGACCTCCGGTCACTGGGATCATTACCGCGATAATATGTATACAACCGTCATTGACGAAAGCGAATTTGCCGTCAAGCCGATGAACTGTCCGGGCGGCCTGCTTGTTTACAAGCGCAAACTTCATTCCTATCGCGACCTGCCCCTCCGCTACGGCGAGCTGGGACTTGTCCACCGCCACGAGCTTTCGGGCACGCTTCACGGACTGATGCGCGTGCGCTGCTTCACTCAAGACGACGCGCACATCTTCATGACGCCCGAGCAAATCAAAGACGAGATAATCGGTGTATACAAGCTCATCGACAAAGTCTATTCGACTTTCGGGTTAAATTACACTGTCGAGCTTTCGACGCGCCCCGAAAACTCCATCGGTACCGACGAGGCCTGGGAGCAAGCGACCGACGGACTGAAAGGCGCGCTCGACGAGCTTGGCGTGCAGTACAAGATAAACGAAGGCGACGGAGCCTTCTACGGCCCGAAAATAGACTTCCACATCGAAGACAGCCTCGGACGCACCTGGCAGTGCGCCACTATCCAGCTCGACATGAACCTGCCGGAGCTGTTCGACCTCACCTATATCGGCCCCGACAACCAGCGCCATCGCCCGGTTATGATTCACCGCGTCGTATTCGGTGCACTCGAGCGCTTTATCGGTATTATCACCGAGCATTTCGCCGGCGCGTTCCCGCTGTGGCTTGCGCCTGTGCAGGTGAAGGTGCTCCCCATCGTCGACGCCTGCAACGAGTACTGTGATATAGTGGCAGCCGAGCTTGAAGCTGCGGGCATCCGCGTCGAAAAAGACTACAGGAGCGAAAAAATTGGCTTCAAGATTCGTGAGGCCCAGCTTGAGCGCGTGCCCTACATGCTTGTGGTCGGCGAGCGCGAGGTCGCGGACGGCACCGTCGCGGTACGCTCACGCAAAACGGGTCAGACGGTCGTCATGTCGCGCTCCGAGCTCCTTTCCAAGCTGCGCGAGGAGATAGACACCAAGGCACTGTGAGTTTTGCAGCCGGGCTTTCGGCGGCAGACGAAAGCTTTGCCGGCTCTGTTTACACTGCAACCGCAACGAAAACGGCGAGGGTCGCAAAAATGCGGCTCTCGCCTGCTATTTTGGCAAAAAATCAGTCTTGGGCGGCCCCTGCATTGGAGATAAAATTTCTTTTTTCTTTTTCGAGTGACCAAACAAAGCTATAAGCTGCACGACAGGGCTATGGCGGACGGGGCAAGAGTGGCGAGTTTTAAAAAATCCGCAAAAAAATTCACCGAGCGGCGTGTATTTCTCATATTCTCCCGCCTCGCTCATAATTATGGTATAAACTAAATCATCGAAAGCGGGCGATATAGTGGCAAAAAGAACGCGCAGACAAGCGATACCCGTACAAAACACCATTGCAGAGGATGTCGCATACGTCAGATTTTTGCATGGGGTGCCAACCATCCCGGCAGTCGATACATATATCGACGGGAATCTTTTGGTAGACAACATCTCTTACGGTATGAGTACCCCATACTATGAGCTGCCTGCCGGCAATGCGCTGTTCACCTTTTACAGGGCGGGCACAAGCGACGAGCTTTTGGGCCAAACCTCAATTTGCCGGGTGCAAGCATATTTACAATCGCCGCCACAGGGTTTCCCGGCAGGATAGAGCTGATTCAGGTACCCGACACCCTCCCGCCTCCGCAGTCAAACACATCTTCATTTTTGCGGTTTGTGAATCTCGCGTCCGACGCGCCGCCGCTCGACCTTGCGCTCGAAAACGGGCAGACAATACTGCAAAATATAGCTTACAAGGATATATCGCTTTATCGCAGGCTGACGCCCGGGGCACACACGCTCACGTTTTCAGTCTCGGCATCGGGACTGAGGATTTTACCTTTTCAGCCCATCGAGCTTGAGCCCGCCACCCTTTACACTGTTTACACCATCGGATTCAGCAACGACAGCGCGCAGCGCCGAGTCGTGGTTTTGCCGGACGGCCTTATCTACTCCGATATTGTATGAAAGCCGGGCAGCGCCGAGATCCGCAAACCTGCCTCGCATAAGCCGGTCGTTTTTTTGTTTGAAGGAAAGCCCCGCCGGATAAACGAGGGGGGCGGCAACTTTTTTGCGTTTGACACTCCAGCGGCCCTAAGCCCGCTGTTTGTCGAACATCTCGGGATGTATAATGTGCTCGTCGCGGGGCGAAAACGAGGAGAGCCCGGGGTCGGTCAGCATTATGCCGCGCCGCACCGCGGTATTGCCAAACCGCTCGCGCAGCCGCAGCACCGTCAACTCGAGCGCTTCGTCGCGCTCGGCGGTAGGCGATTCGGGCAAAAGCCTGATTTGCGCGTTGTCCTGCGACACCAGGCTGGTGGCGCGCACGCCCAGTGTTCGGATAGGCCTGCCGTCGTGGTGGCGCTTATACAGCATAAACGCGGCATCGAATATATCGCGCGCAAGCCAGGTTTCATACTGCAGCTTGGTCTGGCGCTCGTACACCTGTAGCTCGCTGTCGCGCACATGGATTTGCACGGTCTGGCATTTGAAGCCGCTGTCGCGCAGCCGCGCCGCGACACTCTCGCACAGCACATACAGCGTCACGCGCACGTCATCGTCGGACACAAGGTCGCGCGGCGTCGTTGTCGAGTTTCCTACACTCTTGATTTTGACGGCGGCGCAGCTCTCCATCACCGGCGACCTGTCCAGCCCGTTTGCAAACCGCCACAGCATGCAGCCGTTTTTGCCGAGCAGCGCCTGCACAAACTCATAGTCTGCACACGCAAGGTCGCCTATGGATTTTATACCGTACAGCTTCAGCTTTCGGAATGTCGCATTGCCCACAAACAACAGCTCGGACACCGGCAGCGGCCACAGCAGCGTGCGGAAATTCTCGCGCGTGATAACCGTGGTCGCGTCGGGCTTTTTATAGTCGCTGCCCATCTTTGCGAACACTTTGTTGAACGACACGCCGACCGACGCCGTTATCCCCAACTCGTTTTTGATGCGCGCGCGTATCTCGTCGGCAATCTCTTTGCCCGAGCGCACATCGCCGGTCACATCGAGCCAGCACTCGTCGATGCCGAACGACTCGACCTGGTTTGTGTACCGGCCGTAAATCTCGCGCGCTTTGCGTGAAAACTCTATATACCGGTCAATGTGCGGCGGCACGAAAATAATGTATGGACACTTGGAGCGCGCCTCCCAAAGCGTTTCCCCCGTCCGCACGCCGTATTTTTTGGCAATGTCGTTTTTGGCGAGCACTATACCGTGCCTTTGCTCTATATCGCCCGCCACCGCAACGGGCTTGCCGCGGATTTTTGGATTATAAAGACACTCGACCGAGGCATAGAAATTGTTAAGATCAACATGAAGTATAATGCGTTCCATGAATGCTCACTCAATAATCGTTTTTTGACATCTATAGCGACCGTTCACAACAAAATGGTGAATGTTGGTTTCACTATAGGGTGAAACCGGAGTTCATTTATATTGTATGCTATTTTCACTCTGTTTATCAAGTGAAACATGAGCGTTTTATCCGACATTTTTTTCCTTTAATGAAAAATTTTCAGATAACACACGCAGCCATGGCGAAAAAGTAAGGCGACAAAACAAAAAAACGGGGGGCTTTCCCCCGATTTCCCATATAAAAACAAAAAAGGAAGGCAAAAGCCTTCCTTTTGACCGAAAAAACCGCACTGCCGCGGTTTTTTATTTGGTTTTTCTTTCGCGCAGACGCCGGAAAAAGCCGGACAGCAGCGTGGCACACTCGGCACGCAGCACGTCGCGCGTTACAATTGGCTTATGGTTTAGCGGGTACGAGCACAAATTTATCACGCTGCCCATCGCACCTGCTTTCGGGTCGGGCGCGCCGAACACAACCCTGTCAAGCCGGGCGTTTACGATCGCGCCGGCGCACATCGGACAGGGTTCGAGCGTCACATAAAGCGTGCAGCCGTGCAGCCGCCAGCCGCCGAGCGTCTCACATGCCTTTCTTATAGCGAGCAGCTCCGCGTGCGCTGTGGCATTTTTATCGGTCTCGCGCAGGTTAAACGCCTCGGCGACGATGCTTTGGGGGCTGGGCGGGCTGCCCGTGCGTGCTATGACACAGCCGACGGGCGTCTCGCCAAGCTCTGCCGCGCGGGCGGCAAGCTCCAGCGCGCGGCGCATGAAAAACTCGTCGGCTGCGGATATGTTTTCGCTTTGGTATCTATTTATCCGTTTCATCCTGAAATAAGCGACATGTAATAGTCCTGCATTTCGCGCGCGTCCTCGGCCATCGTGCCGGCCGATTCGCATATAATGCGCGGCGAAAGCTCCTCCTCCTCCGCTATAACCTCAAGCAACGGGCGATAGTCGGGGCCGAACCCGCCGTGGTTTTCGAACGTGAGGTGTCTTCTCTCCCCCGCGCCGGTGTACTCGATGCGCGAGAAATGGCAGTGCAGGCCTTTTGCCCGCTCGTCGCCAAGCTCGCGCGCTATCTTATCGAACACGCGTCGATAGCTGTCCCGGTCTCCCTCGCTGAAAATTGCGCCAAGCTCGCGCGCGTACAGGTGACCGAAGTCGACTACCGGCCAAAGCCTGTCGTCAAGCTTGCAGAGCGCTATCACCTCGTCCAGCGTGCCGAGCTGGTTTTGCTTGCCCATCGTTTCGATGCCCAGCCTTATGCCGTCGTATTCGCCCGCGGTTTCCTCAAGCGCTCTGTACAGCGTGTCCGCCGCCAGTCTCATGGCCTGGTCGCGGCTGATTTTCGAGGCGCTTCCGCAATGAATGACAATTATGTCGGCACCCATCAGTTTCGCTGCGTGCAGGCTCTTTTTTATATGCCCGATGCTCGCCAGGCGCTTTGCTTGCTCTATGCCCGAAAGAGAGATATAATAAGGGGCGTGAAGCGACATCGCAATGCCGTATTTTTTCGCCTCTTCGCCGATTTTGGCAAATGTAGCGTCAGAGCCACGCACGCCGCTGCCCGCCTGATATTCGTATGCGCCGAGCCCGCGCTCGGCAAGCCAACCCGGCGCCTGATAAGTATGCTTATAACCCTGTGCGACAAAACTTGCCGAGTTGCCGCCCGGGCCAAAAAGTGCCGGCATTTCTGTCTCCTTTAAAATCTATTCCATGCGGGGCTAAAACTTAATTCCGTACAGCGCGTAAATAATCTTCTCCCCGGCGCGTTTAAGCATAAACAGTGGCGTAAGCTCGTCCTTTATCGGCCGCACGACAGCGGCGCGCATGCCGAGCCGCTTTGCGCCGAGCACGTCGGTGAAAAGCTGGTCCCCTATTACCATACAGTCGCGCGCCTCCACGCCCAATGCATCTGCGGCGCGCCTGAATGCGCGTGCCATCGGCTTGCCGCTTTCAGCCGACCAAAAATCCTCCATGCCGCGGCAAAACCGCTCGACACGCTCCGCCGTATTGTTTGAGATAAAGGCTGTCTTTATCCCAGCCTCCCGAAGCGCGTCAAGCCATGCGGCGACCTCGGGGGTAGGTTCCGGGTCGTCGTAGGTGACAAGCGTGTTGTCAATATCCAGAATCACGGCGCGCACACCCAGCCCGAGCAGAAACTGGGGGGTTATAGCGTATATATCCTCGAAAAGACAATCGGGCAAAAGGTACTTTTTGAGCATGAGATTTAGATTATGATAAGTTCTTTGGGCGCACGCGTGAGGTTTACAGTGCCGTCCTCGCGGATTACGACCATGTCCTCTATCCGCACGCCGTATTTGCCTTCGATGTAGATTCCCGGCTCGATTGTAACAACATTGCCTGGTACAAGCGGCTTTGTCCCGCCTGAAGATACCCTCGGTCCCTCATGGATTTGAAGCCCCACACCGTGACCCAGCCCGTGACCAAAGCGGCCGCGATAGCCTGCGCCGTCTATTATGTCGCGCGCTATTTTGTCTATCTCTGCGCCCGTCTTGCCCGGGCCTATGGCATCCAGCGCGGCAAGCTGGGCCTGCAGCACCGTGTCGTACACTTTCTTCATCTCGTCGGTGACCGAACCTATCGCAATCGTGCGCGTCATATCCGAACGGTAGCCACCCACCACCGCACCGTAATCGAGCGTCAAAAATCCGCGTTCCAGCTTTACATCGCGCGGCACTCCGTGCGGCAGCGCCGATTGCGTGCCCGACACCGCAATAGTATCAAATGCCACGCCTTCCGAGCCGAGCTTTCGCATTCGATACTCGAGCTCGAGCGCGACCTCGCGCTCCGTCATCTCGGGCGTTATGATGCCGAGCAACTGGTCAAACGCCTGCTCCGCAATGCGCTGAGCGGCTTCGACGCGCGAAAGCTCTATCTCGTCCTTTACCTCTCGCAAATCGTCGACGAGGCTGCCTACAGGCTCAAAGCGCAACAGCGGAAAATCACGCTTGAGCTGCTCAAGCCTTGCGCATGTCAAGGCGCGATCCTCGTATCCGAGCGCCGTAACATGTGCATCGGCCAGAATCGGGCTTATTTGAGCCGCAAGCCCGCCGTCCAGCATCATGACGCGGAAATCGCTGCCGGCGGCTTTCTTTGCCGCCTCGATATATCTAAAATCGGTGAGAATATAGGCATCACTTGCCGTAACAAGCACATATCCGTCGTGGAAATCGAAGTCGGTTAGATAGCGGCTGTTGGTGCCCGAGGCAAACAGCAGTGCGTCACAGCGCATTGCCTCTCTCAATCTTGCCAAACGCGCACGCAGAAGCTCCGATATTGTCATTTTTTCAGTTCGCCTCTACTTTTTTATATTATAATTTTGCTGCCGGCCGTCCGCCCGCGCCGAAACATGGCGCACGGTAACCGGATTTTATCAAAATCATCTGCTATTTTAGCTTGTACTTATGGTTTGATTATGACGCGGCGGTAACGCGCCGATGTCTTAATTGTAAATTAATATTTTGCCCCTTTAATTTGACACAATGTTGTGATATAAATATTCGGTATAACGGTGTGCAGAATGTCTGCATATTGCTAAAAATGAAAAATTAAGTCAAATATATCATAAACCACTCTATGCGGAGGGGTTTAGCTAAATCCTACGAGGAGTTGTAACATGAAGTTTAAACGTTTAGCCGCGCTTGTCTGCGCAGTTTTAATTGTGGGAGCCGCCATAGCATCCTGTTCCGGAGGAGTTTGGAAGGGCTATGAGCAAACCGATCTCTCAAAATTTATAAAAGTGGGCCAATATAAAGGCGTCAACGTACTTTTGAACACCGAGCTTGTCACCGACGAAGAAATCCAGAATAAAATCGACCAGGAGCTCGTCGCAGCAATATACGAGAGCGAAATCACAGACCGCCCGGTCGAAGTCGGCGACCATGTCAGATTCAACTATGTCGGAACGGTTGACGGAGTGGCCGATCTCAACTTCATGGGCCAGGACACCGTAGTGCAAATAGGAACGAATGTCTTTTACCCGCAGCTCGGCGATATTGAAAGCGCCTTTATCGGGCACTCTGTCGGTGATGTTTTCACCGTAGTCGGCACCTTCCCCGAAAACTATGTGAACGAGAGCATCGAAAACAGCGAAAGCTATGCAGGCAAATCGATAACTTTTGAAATAACCGTGAATAAAATTTTCGATTACATTGCTCCCGAACTCAACGACGATTTTGTGAAGCAGGTCTCGACCACCAGCACCACGGTCGACGAATACAGAGAAGAAGTGCGCAGCAAAATCATAGAAGAGCGCAAAGAGAACATCCATCAGCAGAAAGTATACGGCTCGTGGGCGGCCGTGATGGATACGGTCGAGGTAATTGAGTATCCCAAAACCGAGCTTAACGCAGCAGTAAAGGCTATCGAAGAGAGCTATCTCACGCTTGCACGCAACATAGACCCGTCCATGACGCTGGAAGACTATGTCACCGGATTCCTTAACATGACGATGGACGAGTTCAACGAGCAGACGCTCAAGTACGCACAAAACACCGTTACCGAGCAGCTCGTGCTTTATTACATCGCACAGCAGGAAAACATCTCCGTCTCCAATGAAGAGTATGAAAGCCTCCTGGTCGAATATGCCGACAAATACGAATTTGCGTCTGCCGACGAGTTCGAAGATTATTACGGCTCCGAGCTCATACTCCAGTCGATGCTGTTCGACAAGGTTGTAAATCTCATAATCGAACACGCCCACTTCACCGAAGTTGCCGAGCTACCGGACTAAAAGCCTGTCCGGCTGACGGAATAAATAAAGCCAAAAGAAAATAAATCAGCCGGGACGCATCCTTACGTTCCCGGCTTTATGTTACCCCGAAACCAATGCATATAAGCACATCCCACTTTTGCAGTCAGAAAAACCCCGGCTACGCATACCATAAACGCAGCCGGCGAAAGGACGGTTGATTTTATGCCTCGCCCTCTTGCCGACAGGATACGTCCTCAAAGCTTTGACGAGGTTGTCGGCCAGGCGCACCTTGTCGGCGAAAGCGGCGTGCTGCGCCGCATGTGCGCCCAAAAGCACTTTACCAATATGATTTTCTTCGGCCCGCCCGGCACCGGCAAAACTACCGTCGCCGAAATTATCGCGCGCGAGGCGGGCATGAACCTGCATCGGCTGAACGCAACAACCGCCACGCTTGCAGACATCAAAGCGGTCATTGCCGACACCGAAAGCGTGTTCGCGCAGTCGGGCACTATGCTTTATCTGGACGAGATACAATATTTTAACAAAAAACAGCAGCAGTCGCTGCTCGAATATATAGAAGACGGCCGCATCACGCTTATTGCCGCGACGACCGAAAACCCCTATATGTACGTCTACAGCGCCATACTCTCGCGCTCGGCAATATTCGAGTTCCGCCCGCTGTCGCAAAGCGATATAGCAGCCGCACTCCGCCGTGCGCTTGACTACCTGTGCGAATCGACGGGTCAAAACAAAAGCGCGCCGGACGAGATAATAGACTACATTGCGGCCTGCGGCGCTGGCGACGCAAGACGCGCTATTAACCTGCTCGAAAACGCATTTTTCGCCTCGGGCGACACTCTCGAGCTTGACATAATAGAGGCTATGACGCCAAAGGTTATCGGCAACTTTGACCGCGCGGGAAATGTTCATTATGACCTTCTGTCGGCGCTGCAAAAATCAATCCGCGGCTCCGACCCCGACGCGGCGATATTTTATCTTGCCAAAATACTTGAAGGAGGGGACCTGCTCGGCGCCTGCCGCCGGCTTCAGGTAATCTCATGCGAGGACATCGGGCTTGCATATCCCGCCGCCACGCAGATAGTGCGCGCCTGTGTCGAAAGCGCAAGGGAGCTTGGCATGCCGGAGGCGTCTATACCCCTTGCGTACGCAACCATACTGCTTGCAACAGCACCCAAGTCCAACTCCGCATACCTTGCCTATGCCGCAGCGGCGGCCGATGTCGCCGCCGGCAAGGGCCAGGGCGTGCCAGACCACATGCGCCCCACGCACCGGTTTCAAAACTACAAATACCCGCACGACTTTCCCGGCCACTATGTCGAGCAGCAATATCTGCCGGATGACCTTGTCGGCAAAAAATATTATACGTTTGGCGAAAATAAAGTCGAACAGGCGGCTGCCGAATACTGGAACAGGATAAAAAGCAAAAAATAACACGAAAGCGGCCGCTTTGCAGCCGCTTTTTTGTTGCGGTTTTTACGCCTCTCCCGCTGTCTTTGACCTACAGCGGAACCCTGATGCGCTTGACATCAATTGTACGGCCTGTGCACGGACCGAGCGTAAACAGCGCCCCCTGAAGCTCGGCAGGCCCGTCCGCTATCTCAAAACGCACCGGCATGCGGGTGCGAAACCGCTCTATTATTATATCGGTGCGTATCCCCAGCACCGAGCTTGTCGGTCCCGTCATGCCGAGGTCGGTTATATATCCGCTGCCGCCCGGCAAAATCTGTTCGTCTGCTGTCTGCACATGTGTGTGCGTGCCGAAAATAACGTTGATGCGCCCGTCAAAATAGTTTGCAATCGCCAGCTTTTCGGACGTCGCTTCCGCATGGATGTCGAGGACTGCATAGTCGTACTTGCCTTCCTCGCGCTCCAGCACCCGGTCGACGGCATCGAACGGACTGTCCAGCGCTTCCATGTACACCGTGCCAAGCGCGTTTATTACAAGCACGCGTTTGCCCCCGCGCTCGACAATCACACTGCCGTGCCCGGGGCAAAGCGACGGATAGTTGACGGGTCGGATGAGTGTCGGGCAGTCTTCGAGAAACTGTTTTATATCGCGCTTATGCCAAATGTGGTTGCCCGACGTTATAACATCGGTGCCGGCGCCGAAAAGCATCCTCGCCGTCGCGGGGTCAAGCCCGTTGCCGGCGCAGGCGTTTTCGCCGTTTACCACCACAAGCAAGGCTCCGAGCTCGCCTCGCAGCGATTGCAGGCGCCTGCACAGCGCCTCCGCCGCGGCCGGTCCGACCACGTCGCCTATTGCCAATATTTTATACGGTTTTTTTGCCATTTTTTCACCTGTAAATATTCCGCTCCTATGGCGCGGTGTGCTGCCGGACTTCCGGCTCAATATTCTATATCAAACAGCCTGCGTACCGCCTCGAGCGCATCTTTTGTTGGCTCGCACGATGACGCAAGCTCAAACGCGGATTTGAGCAGCTCCATGTCGCCGCACAGGCTCGCAAACCTGAACCGCAGCTCGCCGTGCTGACGCGTCGTATCGCCCACACGCGGGAAAAAGTCGCCCGGGCCGCGCATGTCGAGATCGGCTTGCGCGACCTTGTATCCGTCGGACGTTTCCCGAAGAACCTGCAGCCGCTGCAGCGACTGCTCGTTTTTGCTGTCGGACACAAGTACACAGTATGATTTGCGCACCCCGCGCCCGACCCGGCCCCGCAGCTGATGCAGCTGCGCAAGCCCGAACCGCTCGGCGTTCTCAACTATCATCAGCGATGCGTTCGGCACGTTTATGCCGACCTCTATAACCGTCGTCGACACGAGAATGTCTATGTTTCCCGCCGCAAATTGGCGCATGACCGAATCTTTTTCAGCAGGCCGCATTTTACCGTGGACAAGACCGACGCGGAGATCGGGGAACACCTCTTTTTGCAGCTTCTCGGCATAAGCGGCGGCACTTTTGAGCTTTGGGCTGCGCTCGCTTTCCCTTGTCCCGTCAAAATCAAAGCCAACGACGCCGCCTTCCCCGATAACCAGCCCCTCATCGAGCTCGTCGCCGCCAAATTCTTCATCTTCCTGCTCTTCGATTGTGGGGCATACTATATATACTTGACCGCCTTCGGCTACATTTTTGGCTATAAAATTGTTAAGCCGCTGTCGATAGCTTTCGTCAACTATATAAGTGCCCACCTTTTGCCTGCCGGGCGGAAGCTCGTCGACCATCGATATGTCAAGGTCGCCGTATAGTATCATCGCAAGCGTGCGCGGGATTGGTGTCGCGCTCATGACAAGCACATGCAGGTCGCGGCCTTTCGATGCGAGTCGGGCACGCTGCACGACGCCGAAGCGGTGCTGCTCATCGGTTATAACCAGCGCAGGGTTTTTAAACTCAACGTCGTCGGTCAGCAGCGCATGGGTGCCTATGACAAAGTCGATTGCGCCGTCAGCCAGCCCTTCCTTTATCGCTTTCTTTTCGGAGGCTTTTGTGGAGCCGGTGAGAAGCGCTGTGGTTATTCCCATACGCGAAAAGAGATTTGACAGGTCTTCGTAGTGCTGGGCGGCAAGGATTTCGGTCGGCGCCATCAGCGATGCCTGATAGCCGTTTTTGACTGCAATATAAACCGCCGCCGCCGCACATATAGTTTTGCCGCTTCCCACGTCGCCCGATACCAGCCTTGCCATCGGCTTGCGGGTAGGCGATGTCATATCGGCATAGATTTCGTTTATGACGCGTTTCTGCGCGCCGGTAAGCTCAAACGGCAGCGTCTCAAGAAACTCGCGCGGGTCGACCGGCTCGAGCTTTGGCGCGTCCCCTGTCGTCCTTACGCGTTTGGCGCGCGTCAACCCGAGCGCGAAAACATAAAGTTCCTCGAACACGAAATAGCTTCGTCCGCGCTCAAGCTCTGCATAGTTTTGCGGGAAATGTATAAAGCGATAGGCTTCCGCCGGGCTGCAAAGCCGGTGCTCCATATAAGCTCTTTCCGGCAAAAGCCGCGGATATGCAGCGGGGTCAATCCGCTCGAGCGCCGCTTGTGCCAGCCCGCCGAGATATTTTTGGGTCAATCCCGACGTTAGCCTGTATATGGGAACAAACTCGGGCAGCGGCCTGTCCTCGCGCACCGGCTCGTATGCAGGGGATATGAGCGTGGGAACGCCCCTGTCATAGGTCAGCTTTCCCCAAAAGCGGAAGGTGTCACCGATACCGAATATATCGCCCACATAGCGCTGATTGAAAAACACTATATTGCACGAGCGCGAGTCGTCGAAAGCCCTAAATTCAGTTATGGTCATGCGGTTTTTGACCATTTTTGTGACCGGCTGCGTGCGAACCGTCAAAATAAACGCCGCGACTTCGCCCTCTGCAACCTCCGAGAGCAGGCGCACATTGCCGCGATGCTGGTATGCGCGCGGGAAATGGCGGAGCAGCTCTCCCACATTTGTTATGCCAAGTCTTGAAAGCTGCTTCGCTCTCGTCTCACCCACTCCACGAAGATTTTTTATCGGAGATTGAAAATTTAACATTATTTTACACAAATACGCTTGTTTTACACGGATAAATAGTTTATTATTACTAATACTTATAACAGAAAAGACAAGGAGAAACGATTATGGATAACCAGATGTCCACAAACAAATGGAGTGCCATAAAAACGGAAATCACGAATATCTGGAACTGCATAAAGAATTGGTATGACGGCTATAAAAACTCCGACCATAAAATTGTGCGCCGCAAATGCAGCGGCGAGATCATGCTTTGCACCAAAAATGCGCCGGACACTCCATTGCACAAGGTGACTGTAGACACCGATTTTTCGCTTTCTCTTGTTGAGCTCGGCATGCTCGCCATCGGCTGCGCTCTGCTGTGCGCCATCATTAAACTTTTACGGCGCTGTATATAAGTAGCCTATGCTTTGCATTGCAGAGTGTCGACTGCCGCCCATCACAACGGGCGGCTTTTTCTTTTTCGCTGCAATATCCGCGCAGCAAAGTGATATTAGATTCATTTTATTTCATTTCATCGCCCCTGTCAAGCATGCGGCGCGAAACCGGGGCCGCAAAGCGCGGCTAATATGCTTGACTTTGACTTTTCGGCATGTTAAACTTTATTAGATTAAATTAAGCTTAATTTAGCGGGGTATAGATTTTGAAGCTCAAGTTTACCAAAATGCATGGCTGCGGCAACGACTATATTTTCTTTGACTGTTTCACGCAGCCCGCGCCGGAGAATCCGGAGGCGCTGTCCGTCCGGCTGTCCGATCGCAACTTCGGCATCGGCGGCGACGGTATTGTGCTTATACTGCCGCCCGAAAGCGGCGAAAACGACGCTCGCATGCGGATTTTCAATGCCGACGGCAGCGAGGCGATGATGTGCGGCAACGCGACGCGCTGCATCGGCAAATATCTGTACGAGCGCGGATATGTTAAAACGAACATCGCGCGGCTTGAAACCAACAGCGGCGTGAAAATATTGACTTTATACCCTGACGACGGGGGCGAAATCAAATCGGTGCGCGTAAATATGGGCCGCGCGTCGCTTGATCCCGCCGCCCTGCCCGCGCTGGTTGATGGCGAGCGGGTGGTGGGGCAAAAGGTAGCGCTTTCGTGCGGCACCCACAAAATCACGCTGGTGTCGATGGGCAACCCGCACTGTGTGCTGTTTGAGTCGCCCGAGCTTGTGGCCGAGCTTGGACCATCAATCGAGCGCGACCCGATTTTCCCGCACCGTGTGAATGTGGAGTTTGTGGAGGTTACGGGAGAAAATGAGCTGCGCATGCGGGTTTGGGAGCGCGGGAGCGGCGAAACGCTGGCCTGTGGCACGGGAGCGTGTGCGGCGGCGGTCGCGGCTGTCGAGTGCGGGCTGTGCGACGGGTCGAAATCTATTGTTGTCGCTTTGCGCGGCGGTGAGCTTTCAATTGAGTACACGCCCGACGCGGTTTACATGACCGGGCCGGCGGAAATTGTATTCGAGGGCGAGGTCGAACTCTGAGTGAAGTATAAGCACACGGCCGAGCCTGTTTATGACGGGCGGTCAAAGCGGCTTATACTTGGCACCTTTCCTTCCCCTGCCTCGCGTGAGGTGGGGTTTTTCTACGGGCATCCGCAAAACCGGTTCTGGAAGGTGCTGGCAATGGTTTACGGCAAAAGCGTGCCCGAAACCATAGACGAGAAGCGAAACTTCATCCTCGAGCACGGACTGGCGCTATGGGACGTTATCGCGGAGTGCAAGGTAACGGGCAGTGCCGACGCGTCAATTACCGACGTTGTGCCAAACGATATAACGCCGATACTCGAGCGCTCGCCGATCGAGCGGATTTATGTGAACGGGCGGCTCGCGGAAAAGCTGTATAACAAGTTTATTTTGCCCAAATCCGGGCGCAACGCAATCTACCTGCCTTCGACCAGCCCCGCCAACGCCGCGTGGTCGCTCGAGCGGCTCGTGCAGGCCTGGAGCGTGATACGCGATTAGGCAGCGAATACGCGGCTGATAGATGTAACGACCGCTGTGGAGCTTTTTGAAAAAAGCTCCACAGCACCCTCCCAAAAGCTTCTCCTGTTGGCGTGTGCAGCAATTTTTTTGCTTGCATCATGCCGCTGCCCAATCTCAGAGCGCCGACAACGCCACCCCTCCCGCGAAATTCTACAAAACTCCTCTCTAAAATCCGCAAAAACTGTGGAAATATTAACAATCCTGCGGTATAATATATGCAAATCCGTGGAAAGGTGCGGGAAATGAAACTCAAACTGTTTAAAAGACGCATAAAAAGCGAGTTTGGCGAAGCCGACCTGCCTCGCGTCTGCCGCTTTTGCGAGCGCGCGACGCTGATAAACGACGAAGATAACGTGCTTTGCTCCGTCAAGGGTATCGTGTTCGCCGATTACTGCTGTCGCAAGTTTTCATACGACCCGCTCAAACGCGAGCCGAAGATGCCGCCGCCGATACCAAAACCCGATCTGTCTGCCGTGAGCATCGATTTGCCCTTGTTTATGACAGCCGAGCAGCCAAACGCCCAGGAAACCGGACCGGCGAGCGGCGAGCCGGCCACATCTGCCCCCCGGCCCGCCGAAAAAGATGCCGCAGACACAGAGGCTGTCCATTCGGAGACCGAAAACGCCGCGGAAAGCCCCGAGCACGACCAATCAAAGAACGAGCATGAAGAACCGGCTGAAGTTTAGTACATAATTTTACGGCGCCGTCCCGCCAAATTGCGGGGCGGGCTTTTTTGTTTTGAAGTTTTAGGCGATACAAAATCGCGCTATCACAGCGGCCGCCTGCGCGGCATATTCTGTAACAGTGACAGAGTTTTACTGTGAAAGAGGTTTGAAAAATAAAAGCAAAGGGTGTCCAATATATGCCAACATGCTGCGCCGTTATCGGCTCGGTTACCTATGCGCTGAAAGGACAGCGCATGCTCTCCAGCTATAACATAACCTCGCGGGTTATTAAGGTGCGTTCCGCGGGTACAGCGGGCGGATGCGCCTATGGGCTGGAGTTCGACTGCATAAATACCGACACAGTCGCCACGCTGTTGCGGCGCGGCGATATACCGTACAGAGATATTTTCCGGCTGTAACCGGATGAATAAAGGGCCTGTTATGATATATTTTGACAATGCGGCAACAACATATCCGAAACCGCGCGCCGTTTACGACGCCGTATTACGCGCAATGACCGATGCCGGCGGCAATCCCGGACGCAGTGCGCACCGGCTATCGATGACCGCCGCGGATATTATATACGAATGCCGCTGCGAGCTTGCCGACTTTTTCGGATGCTCGGTGCCCGAAAACGTTGTGTTCACCTACAACGCCACTTATGCGCTGAACATCGCCATAAAAGGGCTTGTCTCGCGCGGCAGCCATGTGCTCATCTCCAGCTTTGAGCATAACTCCGTGCTGCGACCTGTCGCCGCACTTGCAGCGCGCAATGTCACCTACAACGTATTTGACGCGTCGGGCAGCACTGTGCAAATAATCAACAACATAAAATCGCTTGTAAAGCGCAACACAACAGCGATTATCTGCACGCACGTGTCAAATGTCTGTGGGCTCGAGCTGCCGATAGCCGAAATCGGTGAATACTGCGCGTCGCGCCACATCAATTTTATTGTCGACGCGGCACAAAGTGCTGGAGTGCGCCCGATTGACATGCGCGCATATAACATAGACGCGCTGTGCATACCCGGCCACAAAAGCCTTTACGGCATTGCCGGCTGCGGAGCGGTAATTTTCCACGAAAAATACAAGGAAAACTACATGCCGTTTGCGCCTATAATCGAAGGCGGCAGCGGCGTCGATTCGCTCAACATCGAGATGCCCTCCCTTTTGCCCGAGCGGTTCGAGGCCGGAACGCTTTGCGTGCCCGCCATCGCGGCGCTGCTTGCCGGCACGCGCGAGGTACGCCGGATCGGCCCCGCAAAAATCGCCGAGCACGAGCTGAAACTGAAAACCAAACTTTGCGAGCTGCTCGGCGAGATGCCCGAAGTCGAGCTGTATCTGCCCGACGGCGAGGAAGAGGGCAGGCCCGGTACCGGCGTAGTAGCTTTCAATGTAAAGGGCAAGCCCTCGTCCGACATAGCCGACGCGCTCGCAAAGCGCGGTATATGCGTGCGCAGCGGCTTCCACTGCGCTCCGCTTGCGCATAAGACGCTGGGCACCGGACAGGACGGTGCTGTGCGCGTATCGTTTTCGATGTACAACAGTGAAAACGAAGTGCGCGCTTTCGCCGCCGCACTGCGCGAGATTATAAGCCAGCCGTAGTGCCCGCAAAGACTGTTTGTGTACTTAAAATGCTGCTCCCGCCGCCACTTGCGACAGAACATATAAAGCCGGGCTCCGCTTATATATTGCGGGGCCCGCGTTTTTATATCGAGCTGTATGTTTTCCGTTTATTTCGGCAACAACGCAGTGCGCTTGATGGAACGCAACCGGAACCTTGGGCATGCTTTAGGCATGCCACTTTCTTTATCCTCCTGCGGACGCATCTCCGCCGCTTGGTCAAAGCAGGCGGAAAACATTGGCACACATGGTGGGCGAGGCACAGTCATATTGAGGTTGATAGCGCATTACCGCAGGGGGCTTCATGGCGGATTGCCGCTTTATCGAACAGCCCTTTTGTTGCATTTCGCGCATCGGTGTGTTATAATAAGCATGATTATAATGTGATTTTGCGAGGTATTGATGACAACCACAGTAGATACGCAAAAAAAGACGCGTGGGCGAACGTTGAAGCTCCTCACGCGTTTTCTGCCTTATTACAAACCATACATACCGGTTTTGGCACTGGATCTGTTTTGTGCGGGTCTGACGACCTTGTGCGAAATCGTGCTCCCGCTTATAGTGCGCACGATCACAAACGCCGGTATAAATGACCCCGCATCCCTTACCACCCGCATGATACTTTCGATGGGCGGCCTTTATCTTTTGCTCCGCATCATAGACACGGCCGCAAACTATTACATGGCGTCGGTGGGGCATATTATGGGCTCGAAAATCGAGACCGACATGCGCCGCGATTTGTTCGAGCATCTTCAAAAGCTCTCGTTTAAATTCTTTGACAACACCAAAATCGGGCAGATCATGTCGCGCATCACAAGCGACCTTTTCGACGTCACCGAGTTTGCCCACCACTGCCCCGAAGAATTTTTTATAGCCGGTATCAAAATTATCGTTCCGTTTGTAATTTTATGCAGCTACAGCATCTCGCTGACCGTTATTGTCTTTGCGATTATCCCGCCCATGCTCGTCACCGCGTCGTATTTCAACCGCCGCATGCGCGACGCTTTCCGTCGCCAACGCGAGCAGGTGGGCGAAATTAACGCGCAGGTCGAAGACAGCCTTTTGGGCGTGCGCGTAGTTCGCTCCTTCTGTGGCGAAAAGATCGAAAACAAAAAGTTCCGCGAAGGCAACAACACATTTCTTTCAATCAAACAGCTTTCATACCGGCTGATGGGTGCTTTTTCAAGCACCAACCGCATGTTCGACGGTGTCATGTACATAACAGTCGTCGTTGTGGGCGCATTTTTTATGCGCAGCGGCAAAATCCATGTGGCGGAGCTGACCGCATATCTGCTTTATGTTTCGACGCTGATGAACTCCATCCGCCGCATTGTTGAGTTTACCGAGCAGTTCCAGCGCGGGATGACCGGAATCGAGCGTTTCTATGAAATATTGGATGTGCCTGTTGAGATAAAAGACGAGCCGGGCTCTACACCTGTCGAGGATGTCCGTGGTGAGATAGTGTTTGACAATGTCTCGTTTTCATACGGCGAAGGCGGCGAAGAGGTGCTTTCAAACATCAGCTTTAAGATCAATCCCGGCGAACATGTAGCCATTGTCGGCCCGTCGGGCAGCGGAAAGACTACACTGTGCAACCTCATCCCCCGCTTTTACGAGCCGACCTCCGGTCGCATACTCCTTGACGGCCGCGACATACGCACTATTACACTCGAGTCGCTGCGCTCGAACATCGGCATGGTGCAGCAGGACGTTTACCTTTTCTCCGGCACGGTAGCCGAGAACATTGCCTACGGCTCCCCCAACGCGACATTCGAGCAAATCAAGGAAGCCGCACGCTTGGCCGGTGCGCTCGAGTTTATAGAAAAATTGCCGGAGGGCTTTGACACCTACGTCGGCGAGCGCGGCGTAAAGCTGTCCGGCGGACAAAAACAGCGCATTTCAATCGCGCGCGTATTCCTCAAGGACCCGCCCGTGCTCATACTCGACGAAGCGACAAGCGCGCTCGACAACGAAAGCGAGCGGCTCGTTCAGCTTTCGCTGCGCAAGCTCGCAGAAGGCCGCACGACGCTCACCATCGCGCACAGGCTCACTACCATCCGCAACGCGACACGGATTTTCGTGCTCACCGAAAATGGTATCGAGGAATCGGGCACGCATGCCGAGCTTATGGCCAAAGACGGCATTTACGCCGAGCTTTATAAGATGTATACAGACATGGAGTAAAACAAATACTTTACTTGCACCAAAAATACGCGGCATCGTCAGCCGCTTACCTTCACCGAGCCGCACAATGCTTTTGCGGCTCGTACTTCTGTCCCGGAGCGCGGGTACAAGTTGCTCCGGGACAATCCGAGTATTTATGGAGGTCTTTATATGGCCGAAATTTATCTTGCCGGCGGCTGCTTTTGGGGCACCGAAAAATACATCTCCGCCATCAGAGGCGTGACCTTTACCGAGGTGGGCTACGCAAACGGCATAACCGAGCGCCCCACATACGAAGAAGTTTGCACAGGCGACACCGGTCACGCCGAAACCGTGCACGTCAAATACGACCCTTCCGTTTTGCCGCTTGAGTTTCTTCTCGAGCTTTACTACGAGTCAATAGACCCCACCTCGGTCAACCGCCAGGGCGGGGACGCCGGCACCCAGTACCGCACCGGCATATATTACACCGACCCTGCGGATCTTTCGACAATCGAGCGCTCGATTGTAAGGCTCGCCGAGCGGCTGCAAAGCCCCGTCGCAATTGAGGTTTTGCCGCTTTCAAACTTCTGGCGGGCAGAGGAATACCACCAAAAATACCTTGACAAAAACCCGGGGGGCTACTGTCACATTCCTCAATCGAAGATGCTGCGTGCTGCCCGCGCCGTTGTTAACCCCGCAGACTTCAGTCCGCCCGACGAGCAGCGGCTGAGCGAGCTTTCGCCGCTGCAATATGAGGTCACGCAAAACTCCGCGACCGAGACGCCGTTTACGGGCGAGTACTGGGACGAGTTTCGACCCGGGATATATGTTGACATTACCACCGGCGAGCCGCTGTTTGTGTCGACCGACAAGTTCGAGTCAGGCTGCGGCTGGCCGAGCTTTGCGCGGCCGCTTGACCCCGCCTCGGTCACCTATCACCGAGACACCTCGCACGGCATGCAGCGAACGGAGGTGCGCAGCCGCGTGGGAGACGCCCATCTCGGGCATGTGTTTGACGACGGGCCGAAGGAGCTCGGCGGCATGCGATATTGCATAAACAGCGCCGCACTCCGGTTTATACCGAAAGAAGACATGGAAAAAGAGGGCTACGGATATCTTATTGATTTTGTAAAATAACTATTTCGCATCTGCGGCAAAGGAAAACGCCAAAAGCACTTTTGCGACTATACAGAGTTTGCATAACAAAAATCGCCTTCGCGGCAAGCAGCCACGGAGGCGATTTTGTTTTTTGAAATATGCGTCCGGCGGTGCCGGTACATTTATTCTACCGCTTTCAGCGATTCTACCATGTTGATGGCGCTCAATTTGCGCCGCATGAGAAGGTCAACTATTATATCAAAACAGAGTGTTATAATCGCTGAAACAATAAAGCTCGTCGGGAAAATGCGCACGTTGAAACTGACAATGTCAATGTCTATCTGGCTCATGACAAACCTGTGCAGCCAAATCCCGAGCGGGATACCGGCCAGCACGCCGCCGACCGTCAGCACAATGTTTTCGCGGAACACATACGCGCCCACCTCGTGCGGGTAAAAGCCGAGCACCTTGATAGTTGCTATTTCTCTGACCCGCTCGGTGATGTTTATGTTACTGAGGTTAAACAGCACCACAAATGCAAGCGCCGCCGCGCAGAGGATTACAACGTAAACAACATAGTTAAGCGTTTTCATCATGTTGTCGACGCTTCTGCGTATCTCCTCCGTGACGGTCACGGCTTTCACGTCAAACTCGCTTTGCAGTCTCGCCGCCGCCTCAAACGGGTCGTCTTCGGCGTTTGCGAGCACCGCCGTGTACTCGCACTCCCGCCCGAAAATCGCCTCGTAAGTCGCCGGCGTCATGAGCAGATAGTGGAAAGCGTGGTTTTCGAAAACCGAATGGATTTTAACTTCGCGCGTCGTGCCGTCGCTGAGCCGCACAGCCAGGCTGTCGCCCGGCTCGACCTCGGCGATAGAGGCGATTTTGTCGCTTACAGTGACTTGGCCGTCGGGCGGAAAGTCAAGCTGCTGCTCCCCCCGGCGCAAATTGATAAGCTCCGTTATCGCCGGGTCGCCTGTGGCTATGACGTTTGCGCTTTTCACGCCTTTGCCTGTCGGCACCTCGACCGACGACGGGCAGACAAAGACGCAATTTGAGAGAAAATCGGCTGTGCTTTCTTTAAACTCCTCAATTTCCTCGGACGCCATAGCGTCGCCGAGCAATATGTCAAGGTCATATTTCATTATCGTGCCAAACTGGTCGTGCGCAATGCCCGATATAGAGTCGCGGATGCCGAATCCCGTTATCAGCAGTGCCATGCAGCCGCCTATACCCAGCACCATCATCAATAGCCGCTTTTTATAGCGGAAGATATTGCGCATCGAAATTTTCTGCATGAAATTCATGCGGTTCCATATAAAGCCGATGCGCTCCAGGAAAACGCGCTTGCCGGGCTTCGGCGCCTTTGGGCGCATGAGGCGCGCGGGCATCTGGAAAAGTTCGGCGCGACAAGTCAAAAATGTCACGCCTTCGGTACAGGCCAGCGACACCAGCAGCGACAACGCAAGCAGTTCCCAGTGGTCGGTGAACACCAGCGGCGCAAAACCGTATAATATCCCGTAAACTGTCCAGATAACATACGGGAACAGGCGGGTTCCGCCGAAATATCCTATTAGGCAGCCTATAAGCGAGGCGCTTGCCGCATAAGAGACGTATTTCATTATAACGGCGCCGTCGCTGTAGCCCAGCGCTTTGAGCGTGCCTATCTGCATGCGCTGCTCTTCCACCATACGCGCCATCGTGGTGGTGCAAACAAGCGCCGCGACAAGGAAGAAAAACACCGGGAACACTTTTGATATACCGTCGACTATTGCCGAGTCGTTTTCAAAGCTTGTGTATCCGGCGTTTGTGTCGCGGCCCAGCACATAGACGTCGGGCGGGCTGATGGCATCGATTTCGGCCATCGCCTCGTCTATCTCGGCTTTGGCCTTGGCAAGCTTGTCCTCGGCCTCCGCAAACCCTTTTTGCGATTTCTCCTCCGCTTCGGCAAGCTCTTGCAAATTCTTTTCATACTCCATGCGCGCCGAGTTCAGCGCCTCACGGCCGGCATCAAGCTCGCGCTCGGCCGCGGCTATGGCGGCGGCGGATGCGTCAAGCTGCGCCTTGGTCTCGGCAAGCTGCGCTTCCGCCGCGTGAAACGCCTCCTCGGACTGCGCCTTTTGGGCGTCAAGCTCCGCCTGCAATTCTTCAAGTTCGGCGAGCTGAGCATTTAAGTATTCTATCTGCGCGACCTCTCCCGCCTCTTGTGCGGCAATGAGAGCGCCTTCAAGCGCGGCGCGGTTTTGGTCTATCTCGGCCTGCGCGGCCGAAAACTGCGCCTCTGCCGAGGCTTTTTCGGCTGCAAGCTGCTCCGCCGCCTCGGTGTAAGCCGAAAGTCCGCTTTCGTAGTCGCGTTTTGCCTGCTCGAGCTTTGCCGCGCCGTCGGCAAGCTCCCGCTCTTTGCTCTCAAGCTGACCTGCCGCGTCGGCAAGCGCTTCGCGCGCCATCTCAACTTCGCGCTCGGCGTCCGCTTTTTGTGCTTGATACTCGGCAAGCGCTGCCTCATACTCGGCTCGGACCTCGGCTATCTCCGCGTATGCCTCGTCTTTGATGCTTTTCAGCAGCACGAGCCCGCGCTCCTCAATCGCGTCGGTGAGCGGCTGCTTCATTTTTTCGGCAGCCGCTTTATACTCGTCGCTGTAGATGTACCCGCTCTCATCGAGCAACACATATATGTCCGTAAAGTAGTCGGTGGCAAACCCTTTTGGCGGGATAAGCACAAATGCGCTGACCCTGCCCCCGGCAAGCGACGTGGTGCCGCGCTCCATGCCGAGATACAAAGGCGAGCGTGCCAGCCCGACTATCTGATATTCCGAATAGGCAAATTTAGAGGCCGTCTCCTTGCTGTTTTCGTCCGAGACGGCTATTTTCTTGCCTATAAACTCCTCTCCAAAATGGTAGGCGTCGACAAGGCACTCGTCGGGCGCGGCCGGAAGGCGCCCTGCCGTTAAATTTGGCAGGTTGATTCCGGATGTTATCGAGTGGGCTTTAAGCACAATCTCGTCGCTGCCTTCCAAAGCGGCGATAAAATCGGCTTCATACGCGCCGACCGCGTCTTTCACGCCCTCAAGTTTTGAAATATTCTCTACGTCTTCTTCAGTAAGCCCGAGTGTGGAAATCAGCCTGTAATCGTACAGTTTATAGTCGCCTATATATTTGTCGGCGGTTGCATGCATGTCGGCCATTGTAATTTTCAAGCCGGAAAACAGACCGACACCGAGCGCGACAATAGTCAGTATCGCCAGATAGCGCCCGGGAGATTTAAGTATCTCCCTGCTGCGATGCTTTGTCCATGCGGATATTCCCCAGCTCACCATTCCAGCTCCTCTACGGGTATAGGCGACTCGTTTAATTTGACATACGCAATCTCGCCGTTTTTGAGGATGACAATCCGGTCGGCCATGGCGGTGAGCGCCGTGTTGTGCGTTATTATGACCACTGTCATGCCCTTTTCTCGGCTTTGCCGCTGCAGCAGCGCAAGCACCGACTTGCCGGTCTGGTAGTCAAGCGCGCCAGTCGGCTCGTCGCAGAGCAGAAGTTTCGGGTTTTTGGCAAGCGCGCGGGCTATTGCGACGCGCTGCTGCTCGCCGCCCGAAAGCTGGGCCGGAAAGTTTGACATGCGCCCGGCAAGTCCCACGTCGGCCAGCAGCTGTGCGGGCGAAACCGATGCGCGCACAAGCTGTGCCGCAAGCTCTACATTTTCAATCGCAGTCAGGTTGGGAATAAGGTTATAAAACTGAAACACAAAACCGATGTCGTTGCGCCTGTAGGCGGTCAGCTTTATTTTGCTGTAAGCCGAGATTTCCTCGCCGTCGAGAAAGACTTTGCCCGACGTCAGGGTGTCCATCCCGCCGATTATGTTGAGCAGCGTGGTTTTGCCCGCGCCCGATTGACCTATTATGACGCAAATTTCGCCTTTTTCTATCTCAAAACTGACACCGCGCAATGCCTGGACGCGCACGCCGTTGGTTTCGTATACTTTGCAGACATTCTCCAGGCGTACAAAAGGTTCCATTTATACCTCGCCTTTACCTTTTAATATTCGAAAGGCGCGGTCTTGCCGCGCCCGACAGTAGCAGATTTTGATGTTTCCAATATAACATTAGCGTGTTAAAGAAATAAAAACGCGCCTTTAATTATATGAAAATACGAAAGCGAATCTCCAACCGCGCCAATAGACTAAATTTCAAAATCGGGTATTTCGCCGTCTCTTTTGCAGCAGGAGATTTTTAATGCTTCGTCCCTTGCTCTTTTTTAGTGTTTTTTGCGCAGTTTTGCCGCATAGTGTTGGTATCGCATAATATGCATGGATAGTATTTTATCCAGCCCGGAGTATATGTCTGCAGTACTAAAAAGCAGCGTCGCATGTAAAAATGTGCGTGACTAAAAAATCCTCCTGCGAAAAGTTTGCCGCAGGAGGATTTGCTTTTATTTTATAATAGTACCCTACACTTTTGTGCACCTGAAAACGAAGCGCCCCTTGTCGGATGCGACGGTTTCACAACTGCCGAACACTTCAAGAAGTTTCTTTTTCGCGCTCTCTGCCCCATGCTTTTTGTAAAGCACAATATAAAGGCAGCCGCCGGACTCAAGGTGCGCGGGCGCGCCCTCGAACATGCGGTACATTACCTCTTTCCCTGCATGAACGGGCGGGTTGAGCGCTATGGTGTCAAACAATTTGCCTTCCACTGCCGAATAGCAGTCGGAGAGCATCACGCGCATCTGCACACCGTTGAGCTTTGCGTTGCGCTCGGCAAGCCTCAGCGCACGCGGGTTGATGTCGACCGCGGTCACATCAAGCCCGCACTGGTCGCCGAGAATTATGCCCACGCAACCGTAGCCGCAACCGAGGTCGAGCAGGCTGCCGGCAAGCGGCGGTATGTTCCGCAGCATAAATGCAGTGTTCGGGTCGACCTCGTCCGGCGAAAACACGCCGGCGTCGGTGATAAACTTGTACTCGCGCGAGCGGAAAAAGAACTTGATTGTTTTTTCCCTGTGCTCAAGCGAGGGGTCGTCTATAAAATAGTGGCTTTCCCTATTCATCTTGGCTTTTGTCCGGCTCCGATGTCGCTGCGCCTGCCCCGGATTTGCGCCGCCTGCGCCGGCGTGAAATACCGCTTGCAATCAGCACAACTATTGCTATGACAACGGCTATCACAAGCAGTGTGGGAAATACATATACAAACCACACTATAAAATCCTGTGCGCCGTCTGCAAAATCGGCCCACGATTCGGTAAACGACTGATGCAGCCGCTCGCCGAATGTTTTGGGCGGCTCTGTTATCCTCTGATACTCGACAACCTCACGTAGCGATACGTTTACCGTCGCCATTTCAACGGCTTTGTCATAGCGCTGCAGCGTCGAGTAGAGGCTTTCGATCTGGTAGCGCACCTCAGACAGTTTATCCTCGAGTTTGAGCATATACTCAAGGTCATCGGCTCCCTCAAGCATCGAAAGCAGCCGTTCTTCCTGCACGAGCAGCGAGTCGAGCCGCGCTTTCGAGTCATAGTAGCTGTCGGTGATGTCCTCTGCACTCTCCTGCCGGCTCAAGACGTTGAAGCTGCCCGAAAGAGCCTCGACATACGCGTCCAGCCCGGCTGCGGGGACGCGGAGTACAAACGTCGCGCTGCGCGTCACGTTGCCATAGTCGGACAGGCTCTTGCCCGTTATATACGACGACTCGACGTATCCGCCCGCGGCAGCGGTCACGGCGGTGATTTCGCCGACGGCTTTATCGAACTCTTTAGTTTCGAGGTCGAGCCGGACGGTTTTTATTATCTTTCGCGTATCGTCTATATTGTCAGAGTTGCCGGACACCAGCGAGTGCCGGTCGTCATCGGAAACGAACTGTTCTGCGGTATGTTCGTATCCCGACGACGTGCTGCCCGAGTATCCGCCATGGCTCGTGTTGGGCATCGCCGAGTCGGTCGCTTTGCCCATTCCCGAGGAGCATCCCACAGCATAAATGAGCGCGATGGACGCGAGTATTGCCGCAAGCAGTTTTAAGGTTAGTTTTTTCATGGCCGTTCTCCGTTTCAATTCAGTTTACCGCGCGATATAAGCGCCCGAGGCGGAGGGGACAGCGACAGGAGCTTATTTGCCCAGCTTTGCAAGCGCGGCCTCTATGCCTGACAGTGTGTCGCGCCATTTTTCAAGCTTTGCGCGCTCGGCCTCGATCACCGCGGCGGGAGCTTTTGATATAAAGCCTTCGTTTGCAAGCAGTTTTTCGGCGCGTTTTATTTCCTTTTCGGCATTTTCTTTTTCTTTGGCAAGGCGCGCACGTTCGGCTTCGAAATCGACCATCTCGGCAAGCGGAATGTAGAGCGTTGCGGCGCCGGTGACGATTGTAACTGCGTCGGCTCCGACATCCTCGCGGCTTGCCTCAGCGGGTCTGAACACAACCTCGGAAGCATAGGCAAGCTTTGTAAAGAAGGCTGCGTTCTGCTCGCCGAATGCTTCTGTATCGTCGGAGTAGATATAAAGACTTGTCTTCTTCGACGGGGGCACGTTCATTTCGGCGCGGCGATTGCGGACAGCGCGAATAGCCTCTATAACCGCGTTCATGCGCTCCTCGTCCTCCGCAAAGCCAAGCGAGTCTTTCTTTTCGGGATAGGGCGCTATCATGATGCTCTCGCAGTCATGCGGCAGGGCGAGGTATATCTCCTCGGTTATAAACGGCATGAACGGGTGCAGCAGCTTCATCGTCTCCGAGAGCACATAGGCGATAACGTTTTGTGCGACAATGTTGTCACGCGTGCCCTTTTCGGCAAAGCGCGGCTTGAGCAGCTCAATATACCAGTCGCAGAAAATGTCCCAGATGAAGTCGTAGAGCTTTGAAAGCGCAACGCCGAGCTCGTACGCGTCAAAGTTGGTGCGCACCTCGCCTATGAGATTGTTGAGCGTCGAGAGTATCCACCTATCCTCGAGCGCAAGCTCGTCGGATGCGGGCAGCTCGATTTTGTCGATTTCAAGGTTCATAAGCACGAACCGCGCCGCGTTCCAAATCTTATTGTTGAAGTTGCGAGCCGCCTCTATCTTCTCATCGGAGAAACGCATGTCATTGCCGGGCGAGTTGCCGGTCGCAAGCGCAAAACGCAGCGCATCCGCGCCGAATTTCTCGATAATATCGATGGGATCGATACCGTTGCCCAGCGATTTTGACATCTTGCGCCCCTGCGCGTCTCTTACCAGTCCATGGATAAAGACGTCGGGGAACGGGATTTGTTCCATACAGAACAATCCCATAAATATCATCTTTGAAACCCAGAATGTTATAATGTCATAAGCCGTGACCAGCACCGAGGTGGGATAAAACTCGCGCAAATCCTGCGTGTCCTCGGGCCATCCAAGCGTCGAGAACGGCCAAAGCGCCGACGAAAACCATGTGTCAAGCACATCCTCGTCCTGCGTAACATTGTGCGAGCCGCACTCCGGGCAAACCGTGACGTCTTCCTCGGATACCGTCATCTCGCCGCAGTCGTCGCAGTAGAAAGCCGGGATTCTGTGCCCCCACCAAAGCTGGCGAGAGATACACCAGTCGTGGATATTTTCCATCCAGTTGAGGTAAATTTTTGCAAATCTTTCGGGAATGAAGCGGATCTCGCCCTCTTTAACGACCTTGATTGCCGGCTCGGCAAGCGGTTTCATCTTGACAAACCACTGCAGCGAGGCCAACGGCTCGACCACAGTGCCGCAGCGATAGCAGTGGCCGACATTGTGGGTGTGTTTTTCAATTTTGACAAGCCATCCGCCCGACTCAAGGTCGTCGACAACGGCTCGTCTGGCGTCATAGCGGTCGAGGCCGCAGTATTTGCCGCCGTTTTCATTTACGAGCGCTTTCTCGTCAAATATATTAACCTGCTCGAGCCCGTGGCGCTGACCCATCTCAAAGTCGTTTGGGTCGTGGCAGGGCGTTACCTTAACGCAGCCGGTGCCGAAACTGCTGTCGACATACTCGTCCGCAAACACCGGTATGATGCGGCCGACAAGCGGCAGCTTGACGCTTCTGCCTATTATATGCTGATAGCGCTCATCTTCGGGATTG